>Ga0208671_10000066_pt1 | contig 76577 bp, 57 predicted proteins | sample ColrivemetaGS759_FD_187606 | JGI IMG/M metagenome (GOLD analysis project Ga0208671, IMG submission 187606) | Estuarine microbial communities from the Columbia River estuary - Ebb tide ETM metaG S.759 (SPAdes) (version 2) | ecosystem: Environmental > Aquatic > Marine > Intertidal zone > Estuary ...
TTAAATATGAAAATGCCAGAGGAAGTGAATCGAATTTTGACGGACCGAATCAGTACGGTTTTATTTTGTCCTACTTCGACTGCGATCAAAAATTTGGAAAATGAAGGTTTTGGGAAATTAGAAAATGAAGTTTTTCAAGTCGGAGATGTGATGTATGATGCTGCGTTATTTTATGCGGATAAATCTAGGAAGCCTGATTTTGAGGTTCCTGAGAAATTTATTTTGACGACTTGTCATCGAGCAGAAAATACAGATGATCCACAGAAATTGGCAAACATTATTAATGGTTTAAATGAAATCCATCGAGATACACCAGTCATTTTACCACTTCATCCACGTACCAAGAATTATATCAAAAAATATGATTTGAAACCTGAGTTTCAATTGGTTGATCCAGTTGGATATTTGGAGATGGTTTATCTTTTACAAAATTGTTCGATGGTGATGACGGATAGCGGTGGTCTACAAAAAGAGGCATTTTTCTTTAAGAAACCATGTATTACTTTGCGAGATGAAACGGAGTGGGTGGAGTTGATTGAACACAAAGTTAATTATTTATGTCAGGTTGGGAATGAGGGGGAGATTGTTTCGCTTTTTGAGAAGGTGAAAAAGGAAAAGGTTGATTTTGAGATTAATTTGTATGGGGAGGGGGATACGTCGGAGTTGATTGTGAGGGATTTGTTGGAGCGGAGGTTAAGTTAGGTTTTATCATTTTGTTCCAAATTATAAATAGCACTTAAAATAGCAAAGATCAACCATAAGTGCCTAAAATTTATCGCATCTACAGATATGGCTTCCATGAAAAAAATGAGTAAGCAAGCTGAAGTGGCAACTTTTAAGTTGTAATATTTTTTAGTTGTTAAAAGATGATTGGACATTTTAAAAAGAACAAAAGTGAGGTATAAAATTGCTGAGAGACCGAAGATTCCAATTTCTGCAAAACTGCCAAAGTAAGTAGAATGTGGATCGTAGTCAGGGATATGTTTTGGAAATAAACCTTCTTCTTTTAATTCATGAAAGTACATTCCGTGATTGCCTGCGCCGACTCCTGTGAGCCAATATTCTTTTCCTAAATAAAGTGCACTTTGTTTAAGTGTAAAGTAGGCGGTAGGAATGATATAGTTATTTTGGGTTTCTCCAATAAGTTCTCCCGTATTGAATGCTTTGCTTCTAATTGCGGATAAATTTGGATTATTTTTATTGATTAAAATAAAATGAGTCGCAAACATATAAAATACAAAAAGTGAAAGAGCTGCAATCCTTAGCCCATTTTTTATAAAAGGATTAATCTTTTCTTTTTTTAAATAAATAAAGATTAATCCAATAATAAGCAGGATAACAATTTTGGCGAAGGTGAAAATATATGCTAATGAAAGAATAAGAAGAATAAAAAAACTTTGAAAATTTCTTTTTTCAAATATTGAAATTAGCAGAACTAAAATACTAACATTTAAAATACTCGCCAGCATATGAGGAGTAGCGGTGAATCCACTTACTCGAATGGTATCTCCGAAATACGGATAATCTTGATATATATATCCAAGGATACTAGTATTAAAAAAATAAGTTGTAGCGATGCCAATGATACCAAAGATCGAAGCAATAATTCCCATCCAAATGATTCCATTTTTAATGGTCTTTTCGAAATCTTCATTAATGGAAATCAAAAATAAACGAATCATTAGATAACTAGAGAATAAATAAAACAAACCAAGTAGTTCTATATAAGGGCGAATATTTTTTGCAAAAAAAGTAGTAATTAAAATGACTCCCAAATAAATTACAAGACCAATATCTAATTTATTCCATCTGAATTTTGAAAATGAAATTTTCCTGAGATTAAATAATAAAAAAATAATAGTCATTAGAAAGATTATCTCAGGGGGTTGTATCTTACGATCTACGACAGGCAAGGTAAGAATCGTTTGGAAACTTATAGAAATGATATAAATCAAAGTAAGTATGGACCAAATTTTCAGAAAAATATTTTGTGGTGTTTTTGTCATCAGGGATAAAAGTAGAATCAATTGAAAGAAATAAAAAACGAAAAGATCATTTTTTTTCTAGGTGGCTGTTTTCTTTTGGCAGCCATAATCGTTTTTGTAAATCCATTGGGAAATTTCCCTCTTAATGATGATTGGCATTATGCTTATCCTGTAAAAACTTTAATTGAGAATGGAGAGTACCAATTACATAGTTACTTTTCTCCAAATATTTTTTTACAAGTTATTTGGGGCTATTTATTTTGCTTGATTCCCAATGAGTTTTCATTTACTTATTTAAGATTTTCTACTTTAGTTACCGCCTTTTTTTGTGGATTCGTTTTTTTCCAAATAATAAGATCCCAAAAGAATTGCAGCTTTTATGAATCATTATTTCTTACTATTTTTTTTGTTTTTAATCCCTTATTTTTTTCGCTTTCGTTTTCTTTTATGACGGATGTTCCGTTTTTGTTACTTTGTTTGACGAGTATCTTTTTTTATAAAAAATATTTAGAGAAAGAAAAAACACAATTTAGAATATTGGGAGGAAGTTTAGCCATCGCAGCTTTGTTTATTCGTCAACCGGGTGTGCTAATTTTAATTGCAGCAGAGTTTTCCATTTTTTTAATTTATTTTTTTGACAAAATAAAAAGAGATGATTCGATAGCAACAATATTTAGGAATAAGAAAATATTCGGATTCGTTTTTAGTATTTTATCAGGAATGTTAGTTTATTTTTTCATTGAAAATTATTTAAAATTTTGGTTGAATACTGATGAATATTATATTTCAGTTGGCGGAGAATATTTGAACACGTTAAAAGAAGATCCATCTCTTTTTATTTTCCAATTTGCGAAGCGAAGCTTAATGACTGTTTTTTATATGGGGTTATTTTGTTTTCCTCTAATTTCTATTTTTTTTGAAAAAATAAGGGAGGTACAACTTCATCAAAAATGGATTTTCATAGTTCTAGTCTTATTTAATTTATCAGTTACCTATTTACTTTTTAAAAATGAATTTATTTTTCCTTTTGGAGGAAATGTATTTTATAATCTTGGGCTAGGACCAGTTTTATTAAAAGACATTTATGTTCTTAATTTGCCAGTTGGATTTGAAATTCCAAATTACATCTTTATCAGTTTGGGATTTATTTGCCAAATATTGGGATGTTATATTTTTCTTTTTTTTGGAAAACGAATAATTCGAGCATTTCAAAAACCTTTGGAACATAAATTTTTTTTAATGCTAGTGCTGATTAATATACTTTACTTGGGGGCGATGATGATTTTTAGTTATTTTGATCGGTATTTGTTACTACTTTTTGTCAGTATTTTAGTTATAATTTACAATGAAAAATCTAAAAAACGATTTTATCAATATCGATCATTAGTCATTTTAACGATTCTATTTGGATATTTTTCTATGGTGGCAACAAAGGATTATTTGACTTGGAATAGAGTTAGTCATGTGGCCTACGAAAAACTAATTTCGAGTGGAATTGTTAAAGAAAAGATAGATGCGGGGCTGTCAAGAAATGGATTTGAAGGAACGTTACCTGAAATTGAAAAAACGCATGAGTACGTTTTATCCTTTAATGATTTGCAAAATTACGAGCAGATAGAATCAATTACTTTTTACAGATGGCTTTTTTTACAAGAAGATCAACTTCTAATCCTAAAGAAGTCAAATTGATTATTACTACATGACCAAAATTGTATTCTAGATTACAATAAAAAAGTAACCAAGTAGTTATTTTTGTAATTCATTCAAGAGCTTTCCTTCCAAAACCGAAAGATTCAATACGTGGTCTACATGACAGAATACAGGCTCAATATTTGATATAAGTATTATTTAACATGTTTCTCTCTGAAAAATGCTCTACTACCCATCAATTAAAACGGATATAATGAATAAAATAATAACTCTGATTACTTCTTTTATATTTTTATTGTCTTCTGCATCTGCCCAAATGTGGAATGGAGTAGATACATTATATGGTAATGAATGGATTGAATATGACCAATCTCACTTTAAGATAATGGTTGCCGAGGATGGATTATATCGAGTAGGTTATCAAACATTAGTGGATCAGGGAATTTCGGTGAGTACGATTCAAGGAAGTCAGCTAAGGTTATATCATATGGGAAAAGAGCAAACAATTTTTACGTCCACAGGCGATTCTTTTTCAAGCGGAGATTATATAGAATTTTTTGGTACTAAAAATCGAGGTGATTTAGATGAGTATTTGTTTCAGGATCCAACTCAAGAAATGGCTAATCCGGACTATAGTATGTTTACAGATTCGAGTGCTTATTTCTTGACATGGAGTGATGTGCCTTCCACTAGTAGATTTGGAAATATCTCCAATGAATTAAATAATGCACCTTCGACTCCTGAGTCTTTTTGTTTATATACGGTTAGTGAGATTAAAAATGAAAACTTTAGTAAAAAGAAATTTTCTCAAAATGTTTATCATTCGGAGTTTGGAATGTCAGAGGGGTTTGTTGGAAGTAAGGAAATTAGTCAAATCGTAACTCTTACCCCTGAGGCGTTATTTACTGCAGGACCCGAAAGTAAATTAAGCACTCGAACCGTAATATTAAATCATACAGATCAAAATTCAAGTCATATTCAGACAATTAACTTTAATGGAAGTATTTTGGCTCAAGATGAATTTAATAACGCAAAGGTACTCCAACATGATTTTGGTATTACAACGAGTACACTTGGAGGAGCGGTTGAAATAGAATTTACAGGGCTTTTTAATGGAAATGATAGACAGCAAGTAGCTTCTGTAAAGTTAACTTATCCAAGGACTTTTGATTTTGGGGGTGAAAATTTCATGGAGTTTTCAATGCCTGCATCATCAAGTTTACAATATTTAAGTATTAGTAATTTTGATCTAGGAAGTAGTAATCCGATTCTTTATGATTTAACTAATCAAATTAGAATTGAAACAACGGTTAGTGGAAGTAATGTGGAAATTGCACTTCCTCCTTCGGCAGTTGAAAGAAAGTTAGTATTAATTAATAATAATTCAGGTATTAATTTAATTAACGATTTAAATCCGATTTCATTTATTGATTATACCCAACAAGATGATGATTTTATAATTATTTCTAACCAACGACTTTTTAATGATGTTCAATCAGGAGGAACGAATTGGGTAGAAGAATATGCTAATTATAGAAGTTCTGCTGATGGAAGAAATTATAATACAGTAGTAGTGGATGTGAATCAATTGTATGATCAATTTGCTTATGGAGTTAATCGTCACAGTATATCTATTCGTAATTTTGGTCATTTTGTCAAAAAGGAGTGGACCAATCCTAAGTATATTTTCTTAATTGGGAAAGGAAGAACTTATGATGAAATTAGAACTGCAAATGATCTAAGTGAATCGCTGGGCGATAATACATTTCATATTCCCACATTTGGAACTAAAGGAGGAGGAGATAATTTATTATTGTCTACCAATTATACAGGTTACCCAATTATTCCTATTGGAAGAGTTGCTGCCAAAACGCCAAATGATGTAAGGTTATATTTGGAAAAAGTAATGGCTCAAGAAAGTAATCAAAATCAACCTGAACAAACTATTGAAAACATTGCTTGGAGAAAACGAATTCTACATTTAGGAGGAGGAAATACTCAAGAACAGCCTTTATTTAAGAGTTATTTAAATGGGTTTGAGTCGATAATTGAAAATAACAAATTTGGGGCGGAAGTAACATCATATTATAAGACAACTTCTGATCCAGTTCAAATATCCATTTCTGATCAGTTGACTAATTTTATTAATGAAGGAATATCGGTATTGACCATTTTCGGACATGCTTCAATAGGTGGATTTGATTTTAGTATTGATGATGCACAATCTTATGATAATGAAGGCAGGTTTCCAGTCATGATTTCGTTGGGTTGTTTTTCAGGACAGATACACACTAAATTTAAAGGAGTAAGTGAAGATTTTATACTGACGGAGAAAAAAGGAGCGATTGTATTTTTTGCATCAACAGGTGTTGGGTTTTCTAATTCATTAAGAACATTTGGAGATGAGTTTTATCGACAATTAGGAGATGGTAACTATGGTATGGGGATAGGAGATGTGGCAAGCGCTACGCTAGAAAATACAGATAACTCGATTGGTTACCTTGCTGGAGTTATGACTTTGCATGGAGATCCTTCTGTAAGAGTTAAAGTTGGAGATGGGCCTGATTATGTGATTAATAGTAACTCCGTTAAATTTGATCCAAATCCAATTAGCGTCCAATTAGATAGTTTTGATATGAGTTTTGAGGTAGTAAACTTAGGGCAAAGGTCAAATAAAAATATGCTAGTTGAGGTTCTTCAGGAATTACCAGATGGAGAACCATTTTATTTAGTAAGCGATAGTATTCAAGCACCTGCATTCAAAGAAACTTTCTCGTATCGATTACCGACATTAGGAAGTAGGGCATTAGGTGCGAATAAAATTTTTATAGAAATAGACAAAGGAAATAGTATTGCGGAATTACCTGATCCAGTAGCAGAAGAAAATAATAAACTGCTTAATTCAACAGGTAGTGAAGGTGTAATTGTCCACTTTGTTTCTAATGAAATCATCCCAATCTATCCAAAAGAATTTAGTATTGTAGGGGCTCCAAATGTAACCCTAAAAGCATCGACATCTAGTCCCTTTTTAGATACTCAAAAATATGTTTTTGAAATAGATACAACAGAAAATTTTGATAGCCCTTTGTTAGAGCGTACAGAAATTACACAAAAAGGAGGTGTAGTTAAATGGGCTCCGACCATTAATTATCAAAATGATCAAGTTTATTATTGGCGAGTGAGTCCAGAGGAAAACCCTGATGTGGGAGGTTATATCTGGCGGAAAAGTTCTTTTGTTTATCTGGATGGAGGAGGTAATGGATGGAATCAATCTCATTATTTTCAATATCTAGAAGATGATTATTTTAACATGGAATTGAAGCAAGATCGACAGTTTAAATATATCACAGATTTTAAAGATGTGAGAGTTGAAAACTTGGTTATTGAAGCTCCTTATATCCTCCAACCTAAGTACTTTATCAATAATAATTTTGCGAGTTGGTGGACAGGAAGTTTATACTCAGGAATTGGTGCTGGATTAGGAATAGCAGTTATTGATACAATTAATGTAGAACCTTGGATAAATGATCCAGCAACTTATGGAACAGCTAATTATTATCCGAATAATTTGAAAATTTTCCCATTTCCTGTAACGGAAATAGAGAATAGAGAGACCATTATTAATTTTTTACAGAACGATATTCCAGAAGGATATTATGTAATTGTTATGACTCTTCAAGAAAAAGGATTTTCATATGAACCTGAAGAGTGGGCAGCTGATGAGGCCATTTTAGGAACTAATCTTTTTAACGTATTAGAGGCAGAGGGTGCTACTCAAATTAGAAACTTGGAGACACTTGGTTCAAGACCATATACCTTTATTTACAAAAAAGGAGGAGGAGCTATTGATGAAAACACAGCACCAAATTTGGAAGAAACCATTATTAGTCAAGTGGGTATTCCTGGAAGTTGGGATGAGGGATATATAACTTCTAGTCTAATTGGCCCAGCACGAAGTTGGGAATCGTTGCAATGGCAAGTAAGTGGTACAGATAATTCAAGTGATAATTACTCTATTGATGTGATTGGTGTAGATAATAGTGGAAATGATTCATTGTTGATTTCCCATATCCTTGCTACAGACACCATCCTGAATCAAATAAGTGCGGAAGAGTTTCCTTATTTAAAATTGAAATTTAATACCCAGGATACGGTATTAAAGTCTTCTGTTCAGTTAGATTATTGGAGGATACTTTATGAAGGAATTCCTGAAGTCGCACTTAATCCATCAGCACATTTTTCATTTCAAAGTGATACTTTGCAACAAGGGGAGAAATTAAGTATGAGTGTAGGTATTGAAAATATTGGAAGATATAATATCGATAGTTTGTTAGTTAATTTTTCTGTAACAGATCAAGGGAATAACCAGACTAATACATTTAAAAGACTCAAACCTTTACAAGTAGGTGATACGCTTATTGCATCAGTAGACTATAATACGGTGAATTTTGCTAATCGAAATACTTTTCAGGTTTTTGCTAATCCAAATATGGATCAGTTAGAAGAAACATTGATTAATAATATTGGTTTTTTTGATTTCTATGTGGAAACAGATCGTCGAAATCCATTGCTTGATGTTACCTTTGATGGAGTACATATTATGGATGGGGATTTAGTTTCTTCACGTCCAAACGTATTGGTTAGTTTAAAGGATGAAAACCAATTTTTAGCACTTGATGATCCTTCACTCGTAAAGGTCTATTTGCAAACTCCAAATGATCCAGAAGTGAGGCAGATTTTTGTGGACGGGGATACACTAATATTTTTACCTGGTAATGTGAATGGAAATCAGAACAAAGCTCAAATTTCTTACAACCCAGAATTAAAGGTAGATGGAACGTATTATTTAATTATTCAAGCACAAGATCAAACAGGCAACCAGTCTGGAGATTTAGATTTTAAGGTAAGTTTTGAGGTGAAAAATAAATCTTCGATTACTAAGGTACTGAATTACCCAAATCCTTTTTCTACCTCGACAAGCTTTGTTTTTACGATCACGGGTAGTGAGCTACCCGAAGATATGAAAATTCAAATAATGACTATTTCAGGTAGAATAGTTAGAGAGATTCGACAAGAAGAATTAGGCCCGCTGCATATTGGAAATAATCTTACTTATGCTTGGAATGGTACTGATGAGTATGGAGCGAAATTAGCGAATGGGGTATATTTATATCGAGTAGTTTCTAGAAAAAGTAATAATGAAAATTTTGAGGAACTTAACACCAAAGCAGATCAATTTTTCAAAAATGATTTTGGGAAATTGGTGATTATCCGGTAAATGCAATTACCCTACTGAAGAAATCCTATTCGATTCAATTTGAATAGGATTTTTTTTTGAGTAGAAAAATGAAACTAGAAATAATAAACTATTTTTGTGATTCAACGAATAAAATGAATAACAAAAGAGTCAGTTTTTTCATAAAAAAAGTAAAGTCGGAACCTTTTGATTGGTTGTTAACATTGTGGATAGCATCAGCAATATTTGAAACATTATTTTACTTTCCTTTTTTGCAATATAAATTGCAAATTTTTGAATTACTCTTTCTATTTGTTTTCTTTTTTCTTGCAAAAGATATAATTCCTGGATTAGTGAAACCTTTCCCTCTTAGGATCCCATTGTTGATTTATAGTGTCTTTATATTTTTTAATTTGCTTTTCTTTTTTGATAAAACTACCGTTGCTGGAAATCTTGGTAATTTCTATACTTTTCTGATACCAATCACATTTTTTACGCTTGGTAAAAAAGCAAAAAATTCATTACGAGCTATTGAAAGAGGATTGCTCATAGCTGCGATATTAATGCCTATTTCATGTTTGTTGAGTTATTTGATTTTTACTTTTGGAGTAAGCGAGACTTATGTTTTTAAATATGTCGATTATCCATACCTTGGAGATATTGTGAGAGTAAAAGGATTTACAACTACTCCAAATGAGGTAGTTTTTATTTCATCTACATGCCTATTTTTTATTTTATTTAATTCCTTGGAGCTAAAAAGAAACTATAAAATACTTTTATGCATTTTTATTTTAACAACACTATTTTTTACCTATAGTAAAGAAATCATTATTATTCCAATTGCAATTTTTATTGGTTATTTTTTAACTAAAAAAAAATGGATTCTATTTTCTTGTGTGAGTACAATATTAGCAATTACTTTTATCTCAATGATAACTTTTCTATATTTTTCTAGTGAAGAAAAATTAAAAGAGAAAGACTATTTAGATAGGTCAGAGATTGTTTTTGGCTTTAAAAAAATCAAAGCATATCCGACGGCTTATTTATGGTTAAATAGGTCTGGAAGAAAGATGATCCAAGAAAATCCAATGTTAGGTGTTGGTTTTGGAAATTTTTCGAAAGAAATCGACCGACATAAATTGCAAGGATTCTATCCTCAGAATCTTCCAAGTCTTCGAGCACATGATAACTATATAGGTTTGGTGGCTCAATATGGATTGGGATTTTTACTTTTTTTAGGAGCACTAATTTTTAATTTTAGAAAGATTTTAAGGAATGATATTTCTTCAAAAAATAAGATGTTTATTGCAACGAGTTTGGTTTTTATTCTGATTTTTGGATTTACTCAGTTGAGTTATAATTCTCGCTGGATGTGGATGTTTTTTGGAATAGTGATGATAATTGCTGTGAAGGAAAAGGAAAATTAATGGAACTTATTATTCAAATAATCTACTGATTAAAAAATGATTAAAACGATTAGTATCAATATATTAATTTTAGCAATTATGTTGATTTTTATCAATATAGCAAGCCATTTTATACTTAAATTGAACGCTAATAAATACCATCAAAATTTCGATAATCTATCGTCTAAAACAAATGATAAATTCTCTGAGATAGAGAAAGAATTTAATCAGTTACAAACAGATTATCAGCCATTTATTGCTTGGAAAAGAAAGCCAGCCAAAAATCAATTCAATAATATAGATTCTAGTGGAAATAGAGTAACTATTCAACAAAATGCTGACTCAGAAAAAGTAATAAGATTTTTTGGAGGCTCAACAATGTGGGGCGCATTGGTTGAGGATTCCAATTCAATTCCCTCACTTTTTGGAAAATGTACAAATGAATATAGAATTATCAATAATGGTGAAACAGGATTTAATTCAAGACAAAATTTTGCTTTGTTTTCTAATCTTTTGATTCAGGAGAAACAGTTGGATGTAGTGGTGTTTTATGATGGAGTGAATGATGTTGAACATTTATGTAGAAAAGGTATAAGTCTTCCAGGTCACTCTAGAGAAATCCAAATGAGAGATGCACTCGTTACAGTTAATAGCACAGCGAGTTATTTCAAGGGTAAAGATGGAATTCTTGGTTTGTCCAAAAAATTATTTTCGAAATTATTTTTCGACAATACCTTGATTGTTACTCGAAAAATTCATGGTAAGGTTTTTAGGAAGCCGCCTACCAATCTTTATTGTTGCGAATCTGATTTAAGTAAAGCAACTGCTGTTGCAAATCATTTAATGAATACATGGAAAATAGCTCATCAATTAGCAAAAGAAAATGGTATTCATTTTATTGCCATCTTGCAACCTAATGTTTACGTAGGTCAACCAAAAGAAAGTTATCTAGAAATAGAGCAAAGAATTTATTTAGAGCAAAATTTCAAAAACGTATATGGCATCCTAAAAAAGGAAATAGTAAACTATGATTGGATTTATGATTTTACAGAAATTTTCGATGAAAGAGAAGATTTATTGTATTTTGACTTTTGTCATCTAAATGAGGAAGGCAACGAAATCGTCGCAAATCAAATTTGTAAAATCGTTGAAAAACTAAATATAAAATAGATTGTCAACATTAATAAATAGAACGATTCATGGATTAAGTTGGAATTTTAAATCTCAAATATTTACTCAAGTAATTAATTTTTTAGTAGCATTTCTTTTGATGCGATGGTTGGTTCCTGAGGATTTTGGAAAATTTACGATGGTTTTTGTTATTGTTGTTTTTCTGCAAATATTTAGAGATGCAGGCTTAACCGTTGCAATTATTCAAAAGAAGAACCTTTCTGATATAGATATATCGACTTCGTTTTGGACTCAACTTTTCATCTCCATAATTATTGCCGTTCCACTATTTTTTACTGGATCTTATTTTAATGAATTCTATAATGAAACTGTTTTAGATCAAATACTTTTTTGGTTAAGTATTGATTTTATGCTTGGCACGATTGGTATAACTCCAATGGCCTTACTTAAAAAAGAGTTGGAATTTAAGACCATGTTTAAAATCCAGTTTTTAGCTGTACTAATATCTTCTTTGTGTAGTATTGGAATGGCATTAGAAGGATTTGGATATATGAGTTTGGTCGGGAAATTCATTTCTTATACTCTTATTGTTAGTATTGGAGCATTCCTAATGGTAGATTGGAAACCTAAATTTATTTTTTCCAAATCAATTCTTAGACAACTTTTTAAAATAGGATTACCTGATACGGGAAATCATCTGTTAAGTTATTTAGTTAGAAATACGGATGATTTTTTTATAGGAAAAGTGATAGGAGGAACTTCATTAGGATATTATAATCGAGCCTATACAATTATGTTATTGCCGATAGTTAATATCACTTCTGTTGTTCAAAATGTATTATTTTCTACGTGGTCAAAAATGCAAAATGACATGGAAGGTATAAAAAAAATGTACCTCCGCGTTTCAAGTGTTATTGCTTTAATTGTATTTCCATTCATGATTCTGTTAGCCGTTTTAACTGAGCCAATTGTCTTTCTTATTTTTGGAGAACAATGGTTACCTATAGTTGATACATTAAGAATCTTGAGTATTATTGGAATGTTTCAAAGTGTAAGTTCTTTGATCGGGATAATATTCATTGTTTTTAAACAAAATAACTTAGCATTTAGGATAACATTGATTACCAGTATTCTAACAATTATCATAATAATATGGTTCGTGTATATTTTTAAATCAATTGAATTAACCTCCTTGGTTTATGGTATTTCAAATCTACTTTTTCTTTATCCTATGTATTATTATGCAGCAAGAATTATGAATATTTCAGTTGTTCGATTGCTATATCCGCTTATTTATCCGCTTATTTTTTCGTTGTTGATAGGCTTATTTGGAAGGATATTATTTTATGCGCTTCCTTTTGATCATATATTTTTAAAGTTACTAATTTCACTTCCGTCAGCTCTATGTTTATACATAGGATTGTGTGTGTGTTTCAAAAATCAAACATTTTATGATCTTTTGAAGGTGCTCGACTATTTACGATCTACGAAGTAAATAAATTAACTTCTGATTCATTTAGAAAAGAGAAATCGCAAAGAAAATTTTAAATAATTGAATCCCAAAAATCGTCCTTTACTTTCTTTTAAAGATTGGATGAAATAATCTTTAGCTAATTTTTTTTCATTAACTTGCAAGGCTCCATAAGCATGGTGCAGATATTTTGATGCGACCATAAAAGAGAGAAAATTTGAAGGAACATATTTTAATAACTCTTCGCCCCCTTGTTCGAAAAGGTCTCGAATAGCGGCGATATTATTTTCGGTTCGAGCCTTAGCGTTTTCGGATTTAAAAATAGATAAAGAACCCATTCCCTCATGTCTAACATAAATTGCAGTTAATTGATTGATTTGAAAAAAAGGAAATTTTAATAGACATAAAACAAGCAAATGGGTGTCTTGAAAATGTAACCAACGTTCATCATAACGATGAGAATCTAAGATTTCTCGATGATAACATAAAGTATGAATGCCTACCATATTTTTCAAAAAAAAGGGAATTGGATGAGATGAAATATTCGAGTCAAAAAATGGAGAAGGAGTTTCCTGTTTTCCATCTTTAGTAATCATTCCGGTTCTAAAAATTCCAATAGGAAAATTTTCTTTAGTGATTAGTTTTTCAAAGGCTGCTAAATGATTTGGTAAGAAGTAGTCATCATCATCTAAGAAACAAATATATATTCCTTTGGCTTTTTCTATTCCAAAGTTTCTTGCAGCACTTCTTTCTTTTTTTAGTTGAAAATAAGTGTAAATTTTTTCCTCTTTAATTGAGTCTAGGAATGCCTTCGTCTCATCTGTCGAACCATCATCCACTATAATCAATTCCCAATCATCACACGTTTGCTCAATGACACTTTTGATCGCCACTTCAAGTAATTTAGCCCGATTATAAGTAGGAATTATTATGGAAAAAAGAGGACTCATATAGATTGTATTAAAAAACTTATTTTTGCAAAATCAACCGATAAAATTACAAAATTAGATTTTTTTTTAACTAGACCTATTTTTCATGAATTCTTCCAATCCGTCTCAAAAAAATTTTCATTCACCGTTTAGGAAAATAAAAACGGGATTGGTTTATGCTAATGCGGTTTGGCAACAGATAAAAAATAAAAAGACATATTTTAAATGTTATAAAAATAATCTACCTGGAATTATTGAATTTAAAAATGGATTAAGAATTGAAATTGAAGGAAGAAGAAGCCTTCAATTTTTGAATTCTATTCTATTCAATAAAATGTATGGGATACCTCATGATCAAAAAACGATTGTAGATATTGGAGCTAATAAAGGTTTGTTTGCAGTATTTTTCGCTAAAGAATTAGAACATAAGGATTTAAAAATTTACTGCTATGAGCCTCACCCAAATACTTTCCAAATACTTCAAAATAATATCCGACTGAATAGGCTAGGGTCTAATATTTTTGCTTTTCAAAAAGTGGTTTCTGGAACCGTCGTTGCATCTCAGTCTTTCTTTATAGCAAGAGATAGTTTTGATTATTCTGTTTTTAATGAGTATAAATCAAAAGAAAAAATCAGCGTAGAAAATACAACATTACCATCCATCATAGATGAAAATAATATTGTAAGAATTGATTTGCTAAAAATGAATTGTGAAGGAGCAGAGTATGAAATTTTGATGAACACACCTGATTCATATTTAAAAAAGATAAATGAAATCAGAATGGAATACCATAATTTTGAATTAGACGGAAGAGTTTTTAACCTAACCCCTTTGCGAGGATTTTTGAAAACAAAAAACTTTATAGAAGTCAACTATTTGCCTTACACACCCTACCATGGAATAATTTGGTTTAAAAATCAAGCATAGAAATTTTTGTAAATGAAAATACAAAAAACTAAAATAGCATTAATTGAATTATATGGTCACAATGAAGTGCTTTATATTTTATTTCGATTGTTGAAAGGTGATTTTGAAATAAGTGTATTTACCACTCAGGAAATAATGCAAGATGCTGAGGACTATTTTGATGTTAGATTGGAAAATTGGAATAGCCAATCTCTATCTGAATCGAAAGAAAATTTTATAAAAAGGCACATTCAAGTGTTGAATAACCAAGATATAGTTATTTTTATTACCCTAGTTTCTTCTTTTCGTTTTTTTGCAAAAACTATTTTTGAAGCAAAAACTATTTTTCTTATTCACAATATAAATACTATGTTATTGCCAGAGCAAAAACTTTGGATCGATCAATCTTCTGGTATAAATTTTTCTAAAGATTGTTTAAGATTTTTAATAGCTAAAATCAGAAGCAATGGTTTTTATAAAAAACAATTATTAGATCGGATGATCTATATCTCCTTTCCTAGCTCTACACTTACAGATTATGCTAAGAGTATAACCAATCAATATGATGATAAAATAATCGAATCATTGCCATTAAGTTTTTATGAAAGTTATATAATGGAGAATAATGATTCTATTATTATTAGTGTTCCAGGAGTAATTTTGGAAGAAGCAAGAGATTATTGTATCCTTTATGAAGCGTTTAAAAAACTACTTGTAAAAAGTGAAAGAACAATTCAATTGCAATTATTAGGTAATTCAAACAATGATTTTGGAAAAAAAATAGTCAGTAAATTTCAACAACTCGAAAGTGATAATTTTGAATTGATTTTTTTTCGAAAACAATTATCTCAAAGAAATTATGATAAATTTCTAAGAAAAACAGACTTTATGATTTTACCCATTCAGAAGTATCGAAAATTTGGTATTATCAAAGAAGAATATGGGAAATCAAATATTTCTGGAGGATTAAATGATATAGTTAGATTCGGAATTCCTACACTTTTAATTTATTCTTACAAATCTGAAAGAAGGTTTAAACCATTAATCTCAACATTTAGAGATAAAGATGAATTGGCGATAAAATTGAATGATTGGATTGAGAATTCAAGATATTTGGAAATTAGAGAAGCTGCTCAACCAATATTAGAAAAACTGAATGAAGAAAATACTAGAATTAATTTAGTGAAGCGGATAAAAAAAATGTTGAATTAAAATGGAGCTAAGACAAAGAATTAGAAATTTTTTGGAATCATTTGATTTTTATTTTAGGATAAGGTTCTCGGACTTTTTTCTAAAGTATATTCAGAAAAAACACTTTTCTGTAGCCCCAACTTTACAATTAGAGAAAGAGTATTATTTATCATTCTTAAAAAATATCAAAGGTGATAAAAAAATAATTTTCGATGTTGGAGCTAATGAAGGTTTTATTTCTTACTTCTTTTTGGAAGAGAATTTTAAAGTAATTGCAATTGAACCAGATGCGAGAAATCAGAAAATATTAACAGCAAGGTTCAATAATCAGAAAGGATTTAAATTGATTGGAAAAGGAGCTAGTGACAAGGAAAAAATAGCTCCTTTTTTCGTTCACAATAGAAATTCTGCTCTTAATACATTTAGTAGAAAATGGAAAGAAAGTATCGAATCAAAAAGTAGAGGTGATGAGTTTTTAGGAGTGCAAGACTTTATTGAACTTACAACTTTAGATCAAATAATTAAAAAAGAAGGAGTTCCATCATTTATCAAAATTGATGTAGAAGGACATGAATTAGAAGTAGTTAAAGGTTTAAATACTAAAATTCCACTATTGAGTTTTGAAGCAAATTTTCCTGATTTTAAAGAAGAGACATTTTTAATTTTGGAGAAGTTAGTTAAAATTGATGAAAAGTGTAAGTTTAATTATTCAATTAATTTTCAACTTGAACTAACCGATTTTGTAGAAGAGAACGATATAAAAGAAGAGCTTTTAAAATTAAATGGTATCGTTTGTCTAGAAATTTTTTGTAAAATGTCAAACTATTCAAATTTCTATGATTGAAGTGGATTATCTAACATTTTCCTCCCCACAATCCTCCCATAATTTAAATCCAACCCAGTCCTCTCATACTCAAATTTCACAATCTCAAATCCATTTTCCTCCAATTTCTTTACAATCTCATTCCCTGTAAATTTGACATTTTTCATATCATGAAACTCCATAGAAATAACATAAACCTTATCAAACACAGAGCGGGGAGTATTAAACAAAATAGCATATTCAGCACCTTCACAATCCATTTTTAAAAAATCAATTCTCTCAATTTCATTATCAAGAATAAATTGTTCGAGTGTTTTTACTTCGACTTTTTGAGTGTTTCTTTCTTTTCCAAGAAGGGCATAATTTTCAATAAGTGAATGATTGATGCTTCGCCCCGTAAATAAATCAAGGGTACCATTTTCTCCACCAATTGCCAATTGAAATGGTTTTACATTTTTGATATTACAATCAGACAAATTTTGTTTTAGGTTTTTGAAGTTTTGTTGACTTGGCTCAATAGAGAAAATTGTAGAATCAGAAGCTGTGTTTTTAGCAGCAAAAATCGAAAAATAACCATAGTGCGCTCCAATATCCACCACAGTTACTTTTTTATAAAAAGGAAAGTAATCGGCATATTCCCTTTCTTCAAAAATGGCTTTTAAAACATTAATGGCATCTTGATTCAAGGTAAAATCAAGTCGGAGGCCAACAAATTTACAGATTCGCGAAAAAGTGGATTTATCTCTTCTTAAAATACGTTTTAAAAGATTTATCATAATAGTGGTTATTTCACCTTGTACAAAAATTCTAAGAGCTTCGACTCAAATTTTTTCAAATTAAAATATGACACTTGTTCTGCTCCAAATTCCTGCCTCACCTTAGCAATTCCCTCTATTACACTTCCACAAAAATCAAAATGTTTTTTCTCTAAAACCTCTTTAGCAAATTTAATCGCTTCCCAAATAATCATGACACTTGCGCCACTATTTCGAAATTTTGGATTACTTCCTGTCATTTGAAAATATGCAGTTTCTTTATCCCAAGTCAAATATGCCACGGAATGAATTTGCTCATTTCCATCAATTGCAAAAAATACTTTTCGTACATTTTCTTTTCCCAAAATAGAATCAAAAATTTTGATGAACTCAAAAGAGTAGGGGACTTTCATTTGCTGTTTTTCAAAAGTCATTTTTTGCACGTCATAAAATTCTTCTAGACTTCGATCTGATACTATTTTAATTACCTTTTGAGCTTTGGCAATTTTATTATTACGATAATTAGAACTGATTTCTTGAAATATTTCCTCTAAGCTTTGCGACAAATCAATCAAAAAGGAATATCGTACCGTCGCCTCAAAACCCTCCCAATAAAACGGTAACCAATTGGTAATCGAAGGATGAATATTTTGATCAAAAAAATCAAACTTTGGAAGTTGTTCAATAAAAACTCGCATCAACTTTTCTCGCTGCTTTGCGGAGCGGAATTTTTTGGTAAAATACGGACCCAAGTATGGAGTAATCAAGGGCATTCGAGAAAGCGAAAATCCAAATTGCTTTTTTTTCAAAAAAGGCATGGTTGCTGCTACTTCATTCCCTTTTTTTATCATCAAAATATCCCAACCTTCTTCACCACAAACTACATCCAAATACCAAGGTTTCGAAAATAGAGGAATCTCACTTTCTTTTTTGCAAAATAAAATATAAGCTTCTTTATTAGTCATTTAAAATAAAGTGAAGAATAAATAATTCGAGTTTTGATTTTAAAAAATTTAAACAGAGGTTCGTTCTTAATGGGATTATGAAAAATTGTGATGCGTAAATCTAATGATTTTCCAATTTAGAATTTACTTTGATGATTATTTATAGTATAGATAACTCGTGAAATTGCTTCCTTGGTTATCTTTATTTTTATCGAATGCTTAACTCCTATTGAATGGATGTTTTGCTAATGAAATTTTAGCTAAAGGATGATAATCTCCGACCAGTCCAATTGGTGTTTTGTGTCGAATATCATAAACTGTTTCAATAGCTTTTCGTGCTAATCCAATTCTAAATCCATTGCCTTTTAAAATTTCTTCATAACTACGAGTATGCAACTCCGTAAATCCGCCGCTGAATTCAAATTCTTGATTTTCAATTTGAATAGATCGATAAGTTCTTAGTCCTTTTTCTTTGATGTGTTCTGGAATCAAGTCATAATTAATTCCTAAAAACCATCTAACATTAGCTCTTTCCAATTCTAAAAAACCAGCTGCTCGGTCATGCTCATGCACATGCACCGTACTCTTTTTTACATCTCCAAAAATCCAAGAGAGCATGTCATAAAAATGTACTCCAATATTCGTTGCAATTCCTCCAGATTTACTTTTATCTCCTTTCCAACTGGCATAGTACCAGTTTCCACGAGAGGTCAAATAAGTTAAATCAATATCGAATATTTTATCCTTTGGAGCTTTGTCCACTTGTTCTTTTAGTTCGATAACACTTTTATGCAAACGCAGCTGCAGGATATTATAAATTTTTTGTCCGGACTCTTTTTCGGATTCTTCGAGCGCATCAATATTCCATGGATTAAGGACGATTGGTTTTTCACAAATCACATCTGCTCCATTTCGCAAGCCAAATCGAATATGGGCATCATGTAAATAGTTAGGAGAACAAATACTGACATAATCGACGGCATCTCCTTTTCTTTTTAGTTTTTCTAAATGCCGATCAAAGCGTTCAAATTCAGTGAAAAAAGCAGATTTTGGAAAGTAACTATCTATTACTCCAACCGAGTCAGAAGTATCCAAAGCTGCTACTAAATTGTTATTAGTATCTTTTATTGCGCGCATATGTCGAGGGGCGATATATCCTGCTGCACCAATCAATGCAAAATTTTTCATATAATTACTTTTGTTACTTTGTTATCTTTGAGTTGATAGTTTTCTCCATTTCCAGGGCAAGTTGCGATACCATTTTCGTTAAAAGTTAGTCGCTCGCCATGTTCACTTATCCAGCCTATTTGTCTAGCAGGAACACCAACCATGAGAGCGTAATCTGGTACCTCAGTTTTGATGACTGCACCTGCACCTATAAATGCATATTGACCAATATTGTTGCCGCAAACGATTGTGGCATTGGCTCCAATAGAAGTCCCTTTTTTAACGATAGTTTTTCGGTATTCGTCTTTGCGAATAACACCACTTCTAGGATTATAAACATTGGTAAAAACCATCGATGGGCCAAGGAAAACATCATCTTCACAAAACACACCTTCGTAGATTGAAACGTTATTTTGTACTTTGACATTATTACCTAAAATGACTTTGGAAGCGATGAACACATTTTGTCCAAGGCTACAATCATTTCCTATTTTACAATTGGGCATTATGTGGCAAAAGTGCCATATTTTAGTTCCTTCTCCAATTTCGCAACCGTTATCGACATAGGCAGATTCGTGAGCGAAGTAATTTTTATCTGGCATTTATTGAATTGGATTTGAGATTTAAAATGAGAACCTTAAAATGGCCTAGTTCGACCGTTTTAATTGAATTCTATTTTTACAAAAGTAACATAAAACGATAAAATATCTAGCTGATACTAAGAGGCATTTACTAAGAAGTACTTATTTAAAAAAATCTACTCTCTCATAATTACTACCTTCTCCGAAATACTCAATTTCTCATTCGATATTTTCACTAAATAAATCCCTTCATAGATCGTCTGAAGATCAAAATAAGCAATCGTACTTCCTTCTCTTATTTGCGAAGAGCTCACCAGTTTTCCAGAAATATCAAATAACTCAACTTCTAATTTTTCATTCACTAAACCTGCAACTTGAATCGCAATCAAATCAGTTGCTGGATTTGGGAAAATAGAAATATTCAAGTTACCAAATCTCGTTTCTGAAAGACCTGACGTTCCATTGTAAACTGTTGTTATCTCACTAATAATATTTACTTTTCGATTTTCAGAAACTCCATAAAAAGTTGGCCCAACTACATATGGATAAGTAGAATTCCAATTTTCATCGACTGTGGCGAAATAAGCATAAGTACCGTCAGGATACTCGGGAGTCACACAAAGTCTTCCATTGTGTTCATCTAAGTGATCTTCCCCAGTAGAAACAATATATTCATAATCTTCTCGGAAGTAGCCTAAATGGTAAGTTGCATCAACATCTGGCCCATTAGCTCGAGTAGAGATATTTTTTAATTGGTAGCTAGATTTTATTCGAGTGATTCCATTGGATCCATCAGCATTTTTGTAACCATAAGCGCCATAAATTGGAAAACCATCATAGGCGAACCCAATCAAAGGGGAATGTTGGTTAGGGTCTATCGCATATAAACCCTCTGCATCATATAGATTACAAATATCTGATATAATATCTAAATCCAATTTGAAGGCGGATGGATTTTGATGGTGATGATAATTTCCCATGGCAGGGTGTGCTTTGGAACAATCGAATCCGTCCATCTCTGCTGGTACAGCGTCTCTGTTCCAATCATTTTGAGCCATTGGGCCGCCTGGGCAAGGTGGGTTACCTGGTCCACCACAAAGTGCATTTGTATTTGGATTCCATGCTACACCATCTCTATAATCAAAGAGTGCGACCCCATTGATAAATACTCCGATATTTCCTCCAGTGGTAGAAATAGGAGTTCCGGTATTCTCTTGAGGAGCTAATGGAATTTTAAAAATGGCATCTTGATCGGTAGCTTGAGAGGGATTTCCATCTAAAAAGGGACCAGTTGGATAGGCAGGAATTCCTTTAGTTGAAACATAAACAAAATCTGCTGAATATTCTACTTTTTGGCAATTGTATAAAATACCATTATCGATTGAAGTGGAGTTGCCTTGCATATAATAGCTCCCCGTTTCGGTGGTGTTTTGTAACCAAGAAGTTACTGCGGGGCTTTGTGCTACAACCATTATTGTTAAACTAAAAAGATAATTGAAGAGGATAATTTTTTTCATTTTTAATATTGTTTGTATTTAACAGATGACCTTATTGAAAACAATAGTCTTATAAATTTTAATATGTATTAGAAGTCAGTTTGTTTAAATACTTGTGGTATTTTTCTAGATTTTTTTATTCTTTAGAGATTATTGGTTTAGTGAGATTGTTACTTTTTTATTGAAAAAACTAACAAAATATGTAGTTCAAGAAAAGCCTTCGTATCCTCATTTTTTGCTAATCTTTGCCTACTTTTTATTATCCAAAGTTTTTTCAAATTAGTGTTATTTATTTTAATATCTCTCTGGGGAATTGATGTTTATGGTCGAAGACGAATTTTTTATCGTTCAGAGTAAGTAAGAAAGCAATCAAATCTGATTTTTCATTTGGAGTTAATACAGTACTTTTTTCTAAATCGTTGAATTTATTTTGGCTTGTGATAATTCCTTTATTGTAATGATTTAAGACTTGATTTAATTTCTGAAATCTACCATCGTGCATATAAGGATGGGTGTAAGTTAAATTTCGTAAGGAGGGAATTTTGAATTTTAAACTATCGGAACTTTGTTTAGTAATCATCCATTTTCCAAAATCATTTAAAGTTGTATCAATAGGAAGTCCGTTATTAGCAAATTTTTGATTTGAGAAAAGAGGTTCAGTATGGCAGGAGTTACAGTTTTTTTGAAATAATAGGTAACCTTTTTTTTCTTGGTGAGAAAATTGTGCAATTCCTTTTTGAACGTCATCATATTTTGAGGTAGCTGAAACTAATGTTAATTGAAATTGGGCAAGTGCTTTAAGTATGTGCTCGCCTGTAATTAAACTATCTTTAAATGCTTGATAAAAAAGAGATGGATATATCCTTTTATTTTGTAATTTTTTAACGACGTTCTTCAAATTTTCATTCATCTCTTTCGGATGACTAATTGGAGCAAGTGCCTGCATGTCTAGATGATTAATTGCACCATCCCACATAAATGTTTTTTGCCATGCAAGATTAAAAAGTGGAGGAGCATTTCTAGTACCAATTTGATCATTAATTCCGTGACTCAAATCATGATCGGTATGAGCAAAAGCATTATAAGGCGAATGACAAGAGGCACACGAAATGGTATTGTCTTTGGATAGAACTGGATCATAAAAAAGAACTCTACCAAGCTCTTTTATTTCTTTTGTGAGTCTATTGCTATTAAAATCGTAAGTTGGTTTTGGAAAATGGTTCGGTGGGTTAAAATAAGAGATTTGCTCCGAAGAAAATGCGAACCAACTAATAGTCAAAAAAAGGAAAAAGAAATTTTTTAGGCTCATGTTGAAATAGAAAATAGGGAGGCAATTAATTTTGCCATGTTAACAGAGGATTGATTTGGACTCATTATTTCATAGGTTTCTTTAAGATCTATTTTTTCTAAGAGTTGCTCTATTGGTAACTGGATGATAATATTCTTTTTATCAAGAATGACTAATTCAATGGATTGTACCATTGAAAATGGTGCTTGGTAACCACCAAGGTGAAATTGGAAAAAATTTTTTCTAGCTGGACAACTTGGTGTGACCCCTTCCAATTTGAAATTAATATATCCACTCTGCCAAGTCCAATACATTCCATTGGTTGGATCAAGGTCTCCACCAAAAGCTCCAGAAACATTTGTTAAACTATCAATTCCAAGATCAAACTTTATTAAATTATAATTTTGTTTGGTATTCTTATCGAAATTTATAATCAACGATTCAGGATTTCCCAAATCAATAAGGTGATGCTTTTTTTCTAAAGAAAAGGCAAATGCTTCCTCTTGAAAAAACTGAATATTGGAAATATAAAACCTGATAACATCAAATCTGATACTATCTGAAGTGGTGTGATTAAAATATTTGTTACCTACAGATATAGAATTATGATTAAAAGAGAGCTTGAATTGGATTGTTTCATTTGATTGTTGGGCAAATGAAATGAGTGAAAGAAATAGGAAAACAAAAATAGTGTAAAATTTCATTTGTTTTAGATAGCAAGATGTTTAAATACTTGCGGTCATTATTTTAATAATGAAACTAATGTAATCTTTAATTTATAAAGTAACTGTTAGGTTTCCTGATATTTGAATGACCTCCCCATCTAAATATTCAATTTCCGCCATCCAAATATAAACTCCTGGACTAGCTAATTTTCCTTTAACAAATCCATTCCAACCGTAGCTAAAATCATTGGGTGGTAAATTATTTCCTTCAAAAACTACTGCTCCCCAGCGGCTAAAAATGCTCATATTCTTTATTAATGAAACTGATTTGTTAGCATTGATAAAGAAATAATCGTTAGCGCCATCACCATTTGGAGAAAAAGCATTAGGGATAAAAACGTCTCGAATTTTATTTACAAAAACATTAATTGAATCGCTCGTAGAACAATCGTCGATGGAAGTTACCGTTAAAAAATAAGAAGCATTATTAAGCGGTGCAACTATTGGCCGAAGGCAATTATCACAATCTATGGTATTGTCTGTACTAGTCCAAATTATGTCAATTAGGTTTGTATTATTGGTTGTGACTGGGATCAAAATATCACAACCTAAGTCCACCTCTAAATCTGGCCCCATAAAAAGAACTGGAATATCTGGAGCTGTTAAAGTTCCGCTGTTAGTTGTTTCACAACCATTATCGTCTATGATAGAAATATTATAAGTGCCAGAAGCGAGGTTTTGATAAACGTTTGCTGGACTAAATATACCATTTCCCATGGCAGTCTGGTAAGATGGTGTCCCACCCCAAATTGAATCTATTTGAACCAAACCGGTTTCGAATCCATCACAATTGGGATCAATATAATTGATTAAAAATTCAATTGGAGTTGGTTCGGTTAAAGTAATATTATTCGTTTGCACACAACCATTATTATCGGTAATACTGACTGAATAAAATCCTACAGCTAGATTATTGGCTTGTTCTCCCGTTTGCATTTGTCCATCGCTCCAAGCGAAAGAGTAGGGAGGAACTCCACCAATTCCGGTTGCCAAAGCGGTTCCATCCATTCCACCATTACAATTCAAATTAAATCCGTCAATATCAATTGCATCAGTTGCCACAGCTAAAATAGAGGGCTCAGTTACTTCTTGAAATAGGACCACATTATTTCCAAAATCATCCATTATATTGATTTCATAAATTCCTGCTGGAACATTGGAGATTTGATTATTATCGAATAAAATAGTGTTTCCTGATCCGAAAATAGTAACATCAGTAATGTGTTCCCAAACGTAGGTGAAAGGAGGTGTCCCATTTTGCACAGAGAAAACCAAAAAGCCATTTGCATCTCCATTACAAACCGGAGGGATGAAGTCAGTCGATCCAATAATTTCACATTCGACCATAAATAAATCGAGTGTCACTATACTATCGCAAGCTGCCGCAGTCAAAATTGTATCCACAAAAATGCCAGTAGATAAATAAGGTGTTGAGCCGATGAGAAATTCCTCGCCCACACATAAATTAATATCAACTACTTCTTGTGCCTGAGGTAAAACAGTCAAATTTAAAAATATTAAACTATCACAACCATTTGGAAGAGTGATTACGAAATTATAAATACCTGTAACGCAAATATTCTGACCTGCAACATCATAGCAGTCATTATCACAGATCTCTTCTACCAAGTTTAAAGTTCCTGGAGTCACAACATCGACTATCACACAACTTGGTGGAGCATTATCACAAACATTAGCAGCAGTTACACATAACTCATAAGTTCCATCGGCAGGAAAAGTAATATCAACAGTTTGTGTTGTTCCACCAGCAGGATTTCCATCTACTGTCCAATAAAAAAGTGCTGCACCTACATCACCAGTTGTAGAGTAGGAGGTAGGCATATTGGGGCAAGTTTGTGATAATCCACTGATATCTCCTGATGTAGTTAATTGTCCAACAGCTGTACTCCCAGTCAGTACATCAAAAGTCCAATCGCAAATAGTTCCGTTCGAACCATCCATTACTAAATAGTAATGTTGACCAACAACCAAAGGAACGGTATTAGAAAAAATCACTGATGCATTAGAGGGTATATCTGTATCACAAAAGGTAACTGCAGAAAAATTCTCACAGTCAAAGCTTTCAAAAATTCCAACTTCCAAACCCGAAAAACCCATACAATTAGTTACAGTAACCTGTATTTCTAAATCTTCTGTTCCTGCTATAAAAGCAATATATCCCATTCGGTTATATTGAGTTGTGCAAAATTCATTGAACCCTTGGCCTCCTTGGGAGGTATTATTTGTACCAGTGAATCCATCAATATCGCAAATTGCACAGGCCTCCAAACAGGTAGAAGTAGTTGCTGGATTCGGCCCACAAGGCTCTGGTTGAGATATAGCCAATATACAAGTCAACATAAAAAGGAGAAGCCAAAATATTCTTAGTACCATTCTGCTAAATTTTTACAAATATAAATCAATATTCAGTTTACAAAGAACGGAATTATTAAATGTTATGTCTAACCATTATCAAATAATTAATTTAATCATTCAATAATAATAAGACAGCCAAAGAAAAAAAGAATAGGGTGTAGTAAAACGCTTATTTTTGTTTACTTTTTTGTCCACGGCTAGTAAAAGTTATATTGGAGAGAAATGGAAATGATTGGTTGTTAAATTGACCCATCTTTTTGTAGAAAAGAAGTTAGCGGTCTACCAATGTAGACCGCTAAGTATTAATTTGTCAGTTGACCACTATTTTTAAAAATGAGTTATTAACTCTTAAGATGTACATTCCTGCTGCCCAATTATGAGTATAAATAAATTTATTTTTGAAAATAACATCTTGATGTATAATAATACCGTTTAAATTATAAACATTAATATTTAATTTTTCTCCTTCTTTACCATTTACTTCCAAAAAGAAATGATCATCTGCTGGATTTGGTGTTGCTTTCAATTTAAACGCTTCCAAAGGTGTATTTGAAATACTCGTTGATCCCATATTTTCAGCATTGAAAGTTGGGTTCATTATTTGAAAATTGCCCACACCATTTGGGATCCGACCAAAAGAAATATCGGAGGTTTGTTCCACAAAACTTACTTCATCGATAATTGTCCCAGCAGTGTTTGATAAAAAGATAGACTCTGCTGCTGCTGATAATTTAAAATTGGCATGTAAACCAGTTTGCGTTTCATCGTTATCTGCCCAGACGATAGCGTAACTATTTCCTTCAATAACTGCCCCTGGGAGAAAAGCCCATTTTTGTAAATCGTTTGCATCATCTGAGAGGTAATATCCCTCCAAGTCAATTGTTGTAGAACTATTGTTGTAAAATTCTATCCAATCATCAAACTCACCATCTTGATCAGCAACGGTTGTATTATTTGAAGCCATAAATTCATTGATCACTAGGTCTCCAACGATCGGATTGGAAGTGGTCGCAGTTAAAGTATAATATTCATATTGAGCACGTTGGGGCGAGAATTTACCAGAAGTATTATTTTCTGCGTAGATGTAATATTGTACAAAGGCATCAGTTATCGTTAAGTCTTGTCCATAAATACCGTCACCAGCTATACCATCATTATGTGCACCATCATCGAACATTTCTAATTTGGTAAAAGGCGCTCCCATCTCAGTTCGGTATCCAAAAGTAACATCGTTAGCGTTTGTAATAACTGCAGCAATGGAAATAGTCTCATTGATTAAAGGGGTAGAATTGGAGACAGATATATTTGAAATAGTAGGATCAGTTTGTGTGAAATCTGACAAGCCTAAAAGGTAATCATTTCTTCCATCCATTAAGTTTGTAATACCAGGGGTTACTCCTCCACCTGGACCACCACCACTATTAATATCAGAATTTAAATTAGATGTAAAGTTGGCATAAGAGAAAAATTTATTGTTGTCAGCTTGCACGTCTGCGTCGATCAAAGTTTGTAATGTTTCCGCAGTTGTGATATAAGATTCATTATCAAAATTCTCCAAAAGCATTGTTTTCATATGGGCGAGGTACATCCTCTTATAAGTTGGTATGCTTAACAGTTTTTGGATTAATGGAAAATCCCCATCATTGATATGAAGTAGGTGATCCATTTGTTGTTTTGCTGTGGTACTATTTAAATTGTTTCCAATTCCTCCAGCCATACTGAATCGGCCAAAAGACTCATTCAGATCCCAAACGACTGAGAGAAATCGGCCATAATTGTCTCGATATAGATAGTAATTTTGCGTAAATCCGCCAGAATAACTATCCAAGTTAACAAATACATTATTGAAAGCTAACATCCATAATGCTTTATCTACGTCTAAAATGGCTTCAATATCATTAATGTTATTCGCTAAGGTATCACAGAGATTGATTAATTCTTCCCAACCATAATCAGATTTAATTTCATATGAATCATAATAGTTTACGCTGTCTTGTCCCAAGTAAAATAGGTTTGGATAATCACTGGTGCCAGGCCCTGCTCCAGCAGGTGGATTACATTTGACAAATGTATTTTTCTTGGAATAAAAACGGCTATTGACAAATTTTTTTGAAACTGCTTCCGAGTTACTGTACAATCCAATTAAGGTACCGTTGACATATACATTGGCAAAATTAGAAAGTGGAGCATTCATATATTGCCTCAAGATTTGATAAGATAAAACCTCTCTCAAGAATGAGGGATCTTTCGCTACGTTACTCAATTTGATATCTGTATAGGCTTCATATTGATGATCTTTGTAAGTATCCAATTCGATATGAAATGGATTTTTTATTTGATTAGGTTGGTAGGTACTATTACCTTTGTATTTTACGCCGACACTATCGAAAACTTCACCGTTAATGGTAACATTTTCGGCCAAAATATAATTGCCTGTTGAGGCATACTCATTATCAAGTAATTGATCCCAATTTGTTTGAGAAAAAGTAATTTCAATCGTTTGAATTGTATTGAGATTGTAAAAATCTTGACTTAAGCCCAAGGTTGTGATTAGAAGAAAAAGGTAAGTTAAAATATTTTTCATGTTAAAATTTGGATGTATTTTATTTTTTTGCAAAATAAGCAAAAAGAGACGACTCCGTAAATTGAATAGTCTTTTTTAATGGGACAACTGAATTTTGAAATAATCGACTTTATTTTCAATAATAATTGTGGTTAGAATTTTCCAAAACCCTTTAATTATTCTGTATCTCTCTATGCACGAGTAATTAGATGTCAGGCTAATTAATTAATTGCGGTATTAACTCAATAATTTTTGTTCACCATCAAAATAAGAAAACTTAAAGTCACATATTTTTTTTTAACAAATCAATCAATTTTCCTTTCGTTTTTCAGCCCTTATTACTGCAAAATATATTCCTAAAAAAAATGCTGGTAATTAGGATACATTCTATAGGTATTATCGTTGCATATCATCCCTAAAATTGCTACGATTGATTGTAGCGTAAGAACTAACCAAATTTTTTTTCTTCTTTTTTCAAAAAAAATAATGTTTTTTTGAGAAAAAGTAGCTTAGTAAGTTGTTGTAAGTCAATGACTTATGTTTAATTATTAGTTGATGTAACTATTTTTTCAATTATTGAAACCAGTCTACCTAAAGAATTTTATTTCTCGATCTATATTTACATCGAACATACAAACACATTAATTTTACAAACACTTAAAAAACAAAAAGATGAATAATATTTCAAAATTCGCAAGCAAATTAAATGCAACACAAGTAATTAACAAGAAAAGATTAACTAGTATCAAAGGCGGTGCGAGCGATCCACCACCATTTGGTTTAGGAGTGAAAAGTGATCCACCACCATTCGGATTATAGATTACAAAAAAAGTAAGAAGGATCAACTTAGACAAGTCATCAAAATCAGTTGATTTTAAAAATCCTACTCATTTGAGTAGGATTTTTTTATGTATAATGATTCCATCTTGAATTTGTCATCTGCTCTACAACCTGCCCAATTATTCTTTACTATTCTAATATAGTTTCCTACTTTTACTCACTTATCATAAGAAATCCTAGAGCTATTATTTTATAAATTGTTTTAATCGTTTGGAAAAAATTAATTATGAAGAAAATTAATACAATTCTATTTTTTTTAATTCTATTTTTTGCAAATTTATCAGCACAGCAAGACTATCAAATTTTATTCTCAACTGGAACGATAACTCCAACTGAGAATGTAAGGGATTTTGTTGCTAATGCAGTCATCAGTGCTAATGAAAATTATGGTGGTTATTATTATCGAATGGTTCAATTTTATGATATTCCAACAAATGCTCAGCATCAAGAGATCCAACAAAATGGAATTGAGTTATTAGAGTATCTGCCTCATCGAGCATATATAGTTGCAATTCCTAACAGTTTAGATCCACAAAAATTAATTGATTTAAATGTTCGAGCAATATTGGATATAACACCTGATTTTAAGATTGCAAATAGTCTTCAACAAAAGCCATTTGGATATTGGGCAGATCGAGGAGATCGAGTGTTGGTTCAAATTAAATATTATAAAAATATTGAGCAAAGACATTTATTGCCTCATCTAAAAGATGATGGAATTGAGGTGGAAATGGCAAATGGATATAATAATTTTTTGCAAGCGACTATTGAGAAAGATAAGGTGGATGAAGTTGCGGCGTTACCTTACATCTCTTATTTGGAATTAATTCCTATACCGGGGGAAGCAGAAGATGATAAAGGAAGGTCACTTCATAGGGCCAATCTTTTAGATGCCTCTTATGTGGGAGGTCGCTCATACGATGGAGAAGGAGTTAGTATTTTAGTTCGAGATGATGGAATAGTAGATGAACATATTGATTTTCAAGGTAGGTTAAGACAGGAATTTGTTACTGATTTTGATGATGGTACTCATGGAGAAGGGGTTGCAGGAATTCTAGCTGGAGCTGGAAACTTTAACCCGAAAAATAGAGGAATGGCAGCTGGAGCTGAAATTCATGTACTGGATTATCAAGCGAATCATTTAGATGAAACAATGAGTTTGCATTTTAATGATGATGTTATTGTTACTAATTCCTCTTACAGTAATGGATGTGGAGCTGGCTATACTACTATTGCTCAAACGGTTGATCAACAAATCTTTGATAATCCAACGTTGCTGCATGTGTTCTCAGCTGGAAATTCTAATAACGAAGATTGCGGATATGGAGCTGGCGATCAATGGGGAAATATTACTGGAGGACATAAGCAAGGAAAAAATGTAATTGCCACTGCCAATTTAGAAGCTGATGGAGACCTTACAAACTCAAGTAGCCGTGGTCCTGCTACAGATGGAAGAATTAAACCAGATATATCGGCTAATGGAACAAACCATGTTTCTACTAGTCTAAATAATGGTTACCAGTCTTTTGGTGGAACTTCGGGAGCTGCTCCAGGCATTGCAGGAGTCATTACTCAGTTACATCAAGCTTATCGAGAAATGAATGGAGGGACAACTGCCAATTCTGCATTACTTAAAGCAGTAGTTTTAAATACTGCAAATGATCTAGGAAATGTTGGTCCTGATTATAAATTCGGTTGGGGGCATATTAACGCTTATCGTGCCATTAGACTATTGGAACAAGAACATTATTTTGCTGCATCAGTTGCACAAGATTCAATTCAAATACATGATTTAGTCATTCCTGAGAATGTTCGACAAGCCAAAATAATGATTTATTGGTCAGATCATGAAGGCTCTACATTTTCTGCAAATGCATTAGTGAATAACCTAGATGCAAGGTTAGTGGATACCTCCGGAAATGTTAGTTTTCCTTGGGTGTTAAATTCATTTCCAGATCCTGACTCATTGGATCTTCCTGCAACAACCGGGATAGATGATATAAATAATGTAGAACAGATTGCGATTAATGATCCCGTTGCTGGAACATATACCATTGAAGTAAAAGGAGTGGAAGTTCCATTTGGAACACATGATTATTATGTAGTTTATGAATTTTATTATGACGATATAAAATTAACTTACCCCGTTGGAGGAGAGGGATTTTTTCCGGGTTTAGAAGAAAGAATTCATTGGGATGCTTTTGGAGATTCTGGATCATTTACATTGGAATATTCTATTGATGCTGGTATAAATTGGGATACGATTACTACTTCTGTGAATCCAGATAAAAGAATGTATGATTGGAGTGTGCCAATTGAATTTACTGGACAGGCAAGAGTGAGAGTCTCTCGAGATACCATAGCAAGTATGAGTGAGGCTAATTTTTCTATTGCTAGGCATCCAGTTGGATTGCAAGTTAAAAATGTTTGTGAAGATCATATTGAGTTAAGATGGGGAGGAGTTGTAGGAGTAACAAAATATAGAGTATTTCAGTTAGGGGAAAAGTATATGGAAGAAATAGGAACGACAACTGAGAAGACTTATCGAGTGTATGTAGATCCTGCGACTGTAACAGATTCACGATTTTTTGCAGTATCGGCGAGTGGCGAAAATGGACTAGAATCCAGACGTTCTACAGCGTTAATTTATAATGGTATTTATCCAGTTGATGATCTGACTGAAGCTAGTTTTGATTTTGAGCCGTTGAATGATTTCGGTATTGAGTTCATCAACAACTCTCTAGAAGGGGATGATTATTTTTGGGATTTTGGAGATGGAAATATAAGTACCGATGAAAATCCAACTCATGCTTACTCCTCAGCTGGATCTTTTGAAGTAATGCTTATTTCCATCAATCCTTGTGGAAGTGATACTACCTTTCAAATTGTTGATGCTGTTTCAACGTCTATTTTTGATATAAAAACTTCTTTTGATTTATCTATCTCTCCTAATCCAAATGAGGGTGTTTTTGAAATCGTTATTGAAACAAATGAAAGTGATGAGTTAAATTGGAACCTATTTAATTTGCAAGGAAATTCCCTGCAAAAAGGTAAGTTATGGGTATCACCAGGAACTTCTCGGAAAGAAGTTGAGGAAGAAAATCTACCCTCTGGAATTTATTATTTGAAAATACAAAATGAGACTGGTTCTCAAATCAAAAAAGTAGTTGTCCTGTAGAAATTTTCTTATATCACCCAAGTATAACTGAAAAGTCTTTGCTTCCTGTGTGTTTAGTTAAGGGAAATCCATAAACTTCTCCCTTTTCTGTTGACTAAGGATTTTTTCTCGTTTAAAGAAAAACTTAATTAATTGATAAAAGGTTATTATTTATTTTTTTAACTCCTTTCATTGCTACATCGATTATGTTCTTAATTTTTCCATGTCAGAAAGCAATTCTGCTAATTTTTCCATCAAATTTCCATACACTACTTTTAAATCTAACAAGTACATTTTTTTGGAAAAGAACGAAATCATTACTGTTATTATAATAACTACAATAATTCCATATAGGGGAACTCCGCTGAGCAAAATAGTATTAGGAAACTCCTCCTTAATCCATTTCGTTACGATGTGTCCGAGGAAACCTTTGTCGCCAACATCCAAAAACCAAAAGCCAAAAACCATTGATAAAAAGATCAACGGGTAAACCACCGTATATACTTTTCCGATTGCGGTAATTTTCTCATTTAACCATCCATCATAGGATTTCAGATATTGATAACTACTTTGGGTTTTGTCGATACTTTTTAAAGACTCAAAATGTTTTTTACTGATAAGTACTAAAATATTAAAAATAAAAAAAATCGGAATTCCCATATATTTCATTCCTATAGAAATAGAAATAATCAAAATAAAAAATGAGAAGCCGACTAAGAAAATTAAGTTCCATTTATACATTTTTTCAAACTTATCCAATAAGTGAATTGATTTTTGATTGTATAAATCATTTAACTTTGGTGCTACCAATGCATCGTCTTTTAAAAAACCTTCTTTCCAAATTAATTCGATTGACTTATCCATGTATTTTATTTTTTAAGGTTAATAATTTTTTGAGTCGAGTTTTGATTCGTTTAATTCGGACGCCAATGTTATTTGGGTTTGTACCAATGATATCTGCAATCTCTTGATAAGATTTCTCTTCGAGGTAAAGCAAAATGACAGCTCGATCAATTTTTGATAATTGTCGGATAGCATTGTATAATTGATTTAAAGATTCATCTGAAAAAGTATGATTTTCAACCGACTCTTTATTTGGTAATTCATCAGCATTAAATTGTGATTGCTTTTTCTTTTTATCTTTTTTCATCAAGGTCAAACAAACATTTAGAGACAACCGGTAAATCCAAGTGGACCATTCTGATTGTTCCTTGAAGTTGTCTTTCGTTCGCCAAATCTGCAAACAAACCTCTTGGTAATAATCCTCAAAATCTTCTTGCGTATTAGTGTACGCCTTGCAAATCTTGATGATGATTGCGGAAAAAGGAAAAATTGATAATGTGTAAAAATCGCTACTCAAATTTGTGTTTTAATAGTTAGTGGTGGAAATTGAAAATTATTACACCCTGTGAAATATTTTTATTTGATGTCTTCTGTTTTAAATAGCGACGGTCAGACACATTCTAGTAAAACAGCTTTTTGTACTTTTAAAATAAGTCTAAATAATGTACATTGCGGCGCAAATTAAAGGTAAATCATGGAAGAAAATAAAATGCTAATCTTTATTAGTAATCTAATAGAAAATATGCCCGCTGACTGGTTGAATTTAACAACTCATCGGTTAGATATTTATGATGAAAAATTGGCTAAAAGCCAGTTTCTAGAATATTTTGAAACTTTATTTAATGATAATAATTGGACATCAACTGCACTACAAGAGTTGCCCACCGCTTACGATTATATTCGGTTAGGACATCCATTGTCCTGCGTACTTGAATGGGTAATTGCTAATCTAAATAATCTTAATCCAGAAAATGTAATAAGTTTTTCATCAAAGACAACGCCTATTCTGGCTGTTCTAAGAAAAAATTTACTAGATAATAAAAGAACTCAAATCGTTTGTACTGAAGAGTTGCCTAATTTTTTTGATGTTGAAATTATCCAAGATATTTATGGTTATAATTTTGATATAAAAAGAGTTCAGAAAATTGAAGAGGTTTCCGAGTTTGACGGTAGTACCATTTTTATCTCACAAAGGGATGAAATTTCTAATTTTAGTCTTACTCAGGATATTGACTTTTATATGAATACTTCAACTCATCTTGGGAGTGTACTGCTAATTAATGGCGAGCAAAATAAAAATTATATTCCGGCTATTCAGCATGTAAGAAGAAGAGAGACAATTGCAATGACGCCAGCAAATTGTCTAATTGCCTTAAAGTCGTTTATAGGAAAATCTTCTTTTGATTATAATACAGGAAAAGTCGAATCCGAAAAAGCCTTGGTTTCAGATTCTATAGCAGACATATCTGGTACTAACACAAAATCATTAGTTGGTTCAAGTGGTCTTTCTATTCAATATGCGATTATGATGGGATTAATTCATGATGCATTCGAAAATTATAAGAGTAAGGCAATCAAATTTATTGTTCCTCCAAATTGTTACGGTGGAACCAATGACCAAGCTAGGCGAGTGGCTGCTACTCTTGATAATGTAGAAGTAGTAGATCTGCCGGTAGATGGTGATAATGATATGGTTCAAGGTATTGATTTTGTTTTGGATGAAATTGCTAAACAAGATGCCATTCCTTATATCATCGCAGAGATTCCAACCAATCCTAGAGTTGAAGTTCCTGATTTATTAAAATTGAAAGCTGTTTTAAATAAGGATCGTAAAACAGCTGCGGGAGAATTGGCTGTTGATCCAGTTTTTATTTTAGATCAAACATTTTGTCCCAATGTACATTTCTTAGGAGAAGGTGAAATCCTTTCAACGATGAGAACTATCTCTTATGCGAGCGGATCCAAATTTCCAAGTGGTGGATTATGCACTGCGGGTTATTGTGTAGGAAATAAGAAAACGAAGGCCTTGATGGATAAAATAGAAATTCATTTAAGACTTTGTGATAATGAGGCTACTGATTTTCAAATTGAGATACTAGCCAAACAGTTACCTTCTATGAAACAAAGAATTCAAGAGGCTTACCAAAATACACGTGAGTTCGTCAACTTCATTCAAGATACTTTTCCAACTGCAAAAATCAATTTTGTTTCAGAAGAGTTAGCCGAACAAGGATTTACACCATCTGTGTTTTCGTTAGATCTTCCTACAAAAGGTGATACAGAAGAGAGGAAAGAATTTTATAAAAGAGCTTTAAATCATCGCCTTATCAAGATGATGATTACGAAAATTCCCAATGAAAGTAAATACTGTGTAAGCTATGGTCAGTTAAAAGGATGTTATTGGACGATACCAGCAACCTCTACGCAAGGGACAACAAAAGAAGGAGATAAAGATTATATTGCAAGAGTCGCCGTTTCACCTGAATTGGATCTTGAGCGGCATAAAAAAGTTTTTTTAGATTTTGTTGAAGCAGTTAGATAATATCTTGATTGTCTTTTTTGTGAATGTAATCTTATATGGTTTGATACTTATTGTATTTTGTAATCAAAGAATTAGAAATAAGCATTGAGAGATTTAATTGAAAAAATAAAAAGTAGTTTAGATTTAAGTCCGGAAGCTGAGGAATATCTTTATTCTATTTCAGCGAAAAGAACCTACTCTAAAGGAGAAGTTTTGATCCAACAAGGACAAAATGTCAACAAAGTATTTTTTATTCTAGAAGGTTGTCTAAGGTCTTATTGTATCGACAAAGGTGGTAAGGAACATACTTTGCAATTAGCTATTAAGAATTGGTGGATAAGTGACTATATCGCAATTCATAATAATGAATCCGCAACACTAACTATAGAATGTCTCAAAGAATCCTCAGTAATTGAATTTGATTCTAAAAAACTAAATAATATATTTATTCCATTTCCTGAATTTGAATCCTTTCAAAGGAATCTTTTAGAGCGACATGTGGTCAGTTTGCATCAAAGAATTTTGAATCAATTGCAATTGACTGCTGCAGAGCGATATGATTTATTTTTAGAGCAATATCCTGATATTGAACAGTTTATTCGTAATTATCACATCGCATCTTATTTAGGAATTACCCAAGAGAGTTTGAGTCGTATTAGAGTTGAAAAAAATAAAAAATAGTTTCTTACCATACATCAATTTTTATTCTGTTGATATCACCTACTTTTGTGCTAGATTTAAAATTTAATAATACAAAAGTTTATTTAACGATGATGAAAAAAATATTAATTGGTTTAGCCGTTTTATTTCTCCTTGGCATTACAACTTTCTATTTTGTATCTCAACCCACAGCTACTGAAGATGGCGCGTATATTCCATCTCCATTTGCATTAAAATTAGCTACATCTCCTACAACAAATTTTGATAATACTACTTACGATAATCCTCACACAGGGAGTAAAAAAGTGTTAATGGTTTGTACTGAGGAAAGAAATATGACTATGGCTAATGGTAAAAAGTTTTCAACAGGAAATCATCCTGTCGAAATGTTATTACCAATATTACACCTAAAGAATGCAGGCTTTGATGTAGATATTGTAACTCCAACAGGAAAACCAGTCAAAGTTGAAATGTGGGCAATGCCACAGGAGGATAAGAATATAAAAGATATTTATTCAGAATTCAAGAATAAAATTGAGCATCCCGGGAAGCTCTCAGAATTTGTTCAAAATTCAATGACTGATAGCTCAGACTATGTAGCAGTTTTTATTCCAGGAGGACATGGAGCTATGCTTGGCTTACCTGAAAATAAAGATTTAAATAAATTGATTCATTGGTCACATGATAATGATATGCATATGCTTGCTATTTGTCATGGACCGGCAGCATTGTTGGCTGCAAGTTTAGAGAACGACAAAGATTCATATCTCTATAAAGGGTACAAAATTGCTTCGTTCCCTGATGCTGTTGATGCGCAAGGACCAATGATCGGCTATACACCAGGTGATATGCCTTGGATATATGGTGAGCGATTAAATGAATTAGGTGTTACGATTATTAATGAAGCAGCTGATAATACGGTCCATATGGACAGGAAATTAATTACGGGAGCAAGTCCTCAAGCTGCAAACGATTTTGGGAAATTAGCTGCTACCGAGATTCTTAAAGCAGTAAACAAATAATTAACTATGTGTAAAAGAAATAGCGGTTTGAATTTTTAATTCAAACCGCTATTTCTTTTTTCCTGGTCAATATAAATAGAATGTATGTTTAAGATTAAATATATACCCACCTTTTTTTTTATAGGATTACTTTTGACAATCTTTCCATCTTATGGTCAAAGCCAAAAAGATTCATTGGAATATAAAGTAGATGTAAATTTTTCAGGAAGAAGAATTTCAGGAACCTTTAGCCAAGTGGTAGCTGGAGGTGGAGTCAATGTAAATTTACGTTACAAAAATTGGCATTTAGAAAATACTACTACTTATAGATATAATAAAACAAATACAAGGTTAATTGAAGATAATTGGTATAACCTAGTTAATCTTAAATATTATCTAACTGAAAACAAGAAACTATACCCAGGTGCCTTTTATTTTTTTGAAAATAATTTAATCTACAGAGTGAAAGGTCGCCATAACTATGGAATAGGGTTGGGTTCTGTATTAGACAAGGGCGCTATGAATTTATCTATACTAGGGGCTATTGTCCAAGAAAAGTCAACCTTTAATGGTTCCGAATTCGTCAATAGTGAAAGAGATTTTTCTAATCGAAAAAATGGTTTATTTTTATTTAGAATAGATAATGGATATTCTTTCGCCAAAAATAAAATCAATTTATTTTATCAATTTTTTTACTTTCAATCACTTAAAGAAGGTGCGGATTATGATCTTCGGTTAAATTCTCGGATTAGCTTTAAATTATTTAAAGGTTTATCCTGTTTTGTTGTTTATAATTATCGCTTTGAAAATGTTCATTTAGAAACTTTATCCAACTATAATGATATTGTTTTGTTTGGTTTTAATTGGGCATTACGAGGATAATTTAAATCTGAACACTAGTCCTTAGGAGGTCTAATCTGAATAAATAATAATAATTTTTTATCATACATCAATTTTTCTAACTATTTTGATTATTACCTTTGTGTCTTTATTTTGTAATTTCTCATCATATTTAGCGGTATTTGTACCAGTTGGACATGGTGCTAGGTTGGGTATTAAATAGTTGTAGCGTTTGGAATTTTGAAAATATAAATATAAAATATTTAAATAAAAATGGAATTAATAGACAAATTAAAATGGCGTTATGCCACTAAAGCCATGACTGGCGAAAAAGTACCTCAAGAAAAAATTGATAATATTATAGAAGCGATATCGCTTGCACCTACCTCAAGTGGGTTGCAACCTTTTGAAGTCTTTGTCATTACTAATCAAGAGGTAAAAGAGCAAATTAAACCAATTGCTTGGAATCAATCCGTGATTACAGATTGTTCACATTTATTAGTTTTTGCCGCTTGGGATACTTATACTGCTGATCGAATTAATAAAATGTTTGATTTGACTAATACAGTGAGAGGATTTAAAAATGAGGGTTGGGAAAATTATCGTCAAATGTTATTGGGCAGTTATCCTCAAAAGGATGCCGAAGTAAATTTCAATCATGCGGCTAAACAAGCATATATTGCTTTTGCACATGGATTAGTTGCTGCTGCATTTGAAGAAGTAGATGCTACTCCGCTTGAAGGTTTTGATCCAGCAGCTTTAGATAAAATTTTAGGTTTAAGAGAAAAGGGATTGAGAAGTTGTGTAATACTAACTTTAGGTTATCGAGCGGCTGAAAAGGACTGGTTAGTGAATCTTAAAAAGGTGAGAAAACCTAATGAAGATTTAATCAAAGAAATTGTGTGACATTAATCTAATTGTAAATAAAAAAGGTGAATAAAATGATATGGTTTTGTTCACCTTTTTTGATTCTGTTTCATTGTTATTTAATTATCTATCTCAATCAGAATGGGAAGGTGGTCTGAAATACAAAGATTATTTTCTCTTCTATCGTCTAAATGTCGATAGCTTAGTACTTCTATATTTTTAGTGAAAATATAGTCAATCCTCTTTTCCATGATTAATAGATGGTCAAAACCACTAAATGTACCTTGAGGGCCATAAAATCCTTTCTTAGATTTAATTTTTCCATCATCCAATAAGGATTTAAATATTAAAATTGGTTCATCATCAGGGATACAATTGAAATCTCCCATGACAATTATTCTTTTTTTATTTATGTTTAATTCTATTATTTTTTTAAGGATTAATTGAGCAGATTCCTTTCTAGATTCTTTTCCTCTATGATCAAAATGTGCATTGAAAACATAAATAATTGCATTGGAATTTTTATTTTTAAAAACACCATAAGTACAAATTCTTTCCATGGAAGCATCCCAACCAATTGAGACCTTATCTGGTGTTTCTGATAGCCAAAAAGTATTGGATGTTAACAATTCAAATTTTGTGCTGTCATAAAATATAGCGGTGTATTCTCCTTTTTCTTTTCCATTGTCCCTTCCAACTCCGATGTAAGTATATTGTTTTATTTTTTGGTCAATAAATTTCACTTGATGATTTAAACCTTCTTGGATTCCAATAAAATTAGGATGGTAATAATCTAACATTTGAACCAATTCATTTTTCCTATTTCCCCACCAGTTCTCCATATCGTTTTTATTATCGTATCTGATATTATAAGACATGGCAGTCGTCTGACTTTCCATTTGTGTGAAAGTGAAGATGATTAAAAAACAAAAGAGGTATTTTTTTGTATGTATCATATTATATCGATTTATTAACTTTTTAAACGAGTGCAAAAAAGCGTGTTTGTTTTTAGATATATAATTTATATTTTAGCAAATTTAATTGCAACCAAAATACTATTACTTTAAATTAAGTAGAAACAAATATCTTTTTTATTAAAAACTTAATTCTTTATGAAGATACCAAAAATGTTTTTTTCTTTAATTGGATTCTTAATGTTGATTCCAATATATCAAGGCTGTGTAGAACAAGTGGATGCAGAATTTAATTTGCAATCGGATATTATTTTTGTTGATGGTTATGTCCTGACGGAACCTGGTACTTCTTCAGTTACAATTTCAAAATCCACTTTCCAAAATCAAACTACTTATCAAGTGGTAAATGTACTTAATGCCAGCGTTCAAATAGAAAATATTAATACGGGTGAAATTATTGAATTCATAGAAGATGTTTCTGGTATCTATGGATGCCCATCTAATTTTGCTGCATCAACAGGGGAGGAGTGGAAATTATATGTTGAACTTGAAGATGGTAGGCGAATAGAGTCCAACTCTCAAATAGTTACTTCACCCGTTTTAATAGATAGTGTTCATGCGGTATATTCTCCTGAAATTGAATTTAATACTCAATTTGACAGGTTGGTTCCAGGACATCGGTTGAGTATTGATTGGCAAGATCCTGCAAATGAGGAAAATTTTCAATTGTGGAAATATAGAACATTTGAACCATTATTTGTTTGTAAAACGTGCCAACGAGGAGTTCTTCGAAATGGAGAATGCGAACCAACTGGATTAAATTGGGGCCCAGACTATTATAGTTATGTTTGCATTCCCGATTGTTGGCAGATAAATATCGGAAAAGAACTGCCTATTTTTAACGATCGATTAGAGGATGGAGAAATGATAACCGAAAGGGAAATTGCTATTCTCCCAATGTATCAAAAACCAAGTATTTTAGTTGAAGTTCAGCAGTTTTCTTTGGACGAATCAGCCTACGAATATTTTAAAGTTGTCAATAGTCAAGTAAGTCAAAGTGGAGGGTTGAATGCTCCTCCACCTGCTGCATTACTTGGAAATCTATTTAATCCAAATGATGCTTCTGATTTAATATTGGGTAACTTTACTGCAGCCGGAATTTCTACAAAAAGGTTGTTTATTGATCGTTCTCAAATAACAGAGTATGCAATTACTTCACCTGATCCAATTATTTTGGAGAACTGTCCTACCTGCCCAACCTCTTACCCATGTATGGAAAGCTTTACTAGAACTGGAATAAAACCAAATGGTTGGCCGTGATATAATTTTATTAAAAATAACCGCTTTGTAATAGGCTATCAATCACAAGTTCATTACTTGCGAGTATTGATCTAGGGTTAGTCCGCTAAGTGCCTGTGGTTTAGAAAATTTAGTGTTTATATAAATTCTTGAAAAAAATGATTATTCAAAGATATTTTTTTTTAATATGTAGTGTCTTAGCAGCAATTAATGTTCAATCACAAATAAACGAACTTACCGTAGAAGTCAGGGATAATACAGCTTCTACTTTAATGGAGTTTGCTAATATTTTTATTGTGCAATGTTCATGCGGAGGCACAACAGAAAGGGCAGGTATATTTAAAATAAACTTAGAAGAGAATGAATATAGCATCATTACTTCAATGATTGGTTATGAGAACGATACTACAACTATTTTTTTAAATGAGAAAAAATTAATTAAAGTTAAGTTAAGCCCTACTGGATATCTATTAGAAAATATTATGGTTACAGGTGAACAATCGAAAGATAATATTAATAGAACCGTAATGGGAGTCCAACGATTGTCTTCTGAAAAAATGCGATTATTGCCTACAGCAGCAGGAGAGGTAGATGTATTATCTAGTTTATCTATGTTGGCTGGGGTAGGTTCGGCAGGTGAAGCAAGTAATGGACTTTCTGTTAGGGGAGGATCTTTAGATCAAAATTTAGTGTTGATGGATTATGCACCAATTTTTAATCCAACTCATTTATTTGGATTGTTTTCCATATTTACACCCGAGGCAGTAGGCAGTGTAGATTTGTATCGATCTAATATGCCTTCTAGGTATGGTGGTAGAATATCGTCTGTCGTTGATGTCAAAGTTAAAGATCCCAATGCAGAACAATTAAACCTTTCAGGTGGAATTGGATTTGCATCTACTCGATTTTCGTTAGAGACTCCGATCATCAAAAATAAATTAACTATTCTTGCTTCCACTCGATTTTTTTATAATGATTTTTTATTTTCAGCAATTGATGAATTAAAAAATACAAAAGCAAATTTTATTGATGGAACCATAAAATTAAAATATTTACCTAACGAAAAAAATAGCTTTTTTTTTACGGGATTTTTCAGCAATGACTTTTATCAATTAGATATTAGTTCAAAAATAAATTCAATTACCTCATCAAGCAATCAGTATGATTATACGACTATTAATGGAACTTTAAATTGGTTACATACTATAGGGACCAAGGCATCGATTAGAACTACTTTGGTCAATAGTGATTATTCGCCCAAAATTTTATTTCCTCAAGAAGGTAATAATAATGTAATTACATACGAATCAAGAATTCAATATCGAAGTTTACAATCTGAATTTGCTAAAGAAATAAATGTTAACTGGAAATATTTAACAGGTATACAGATTGATCAAACGATACTTTCTCCGGGATCATTATTACCTGGAACAGCAGAGGGAATCGAGGAGAAAAAACTTGCAAATGAAAATGGTTTAGAGCTCTCTTCATTTGCTAATGTTGATTGGGTACCTTCCGAAAAGGTGTCTTTATCGTTAGGTTTAAGATATACTCGTTTTATATTGTTAGGTGCATATGAAGAGGCGCAATATGATGGTCTAGAATCTGAAGAAATTGTTTCTATAAATTCTTTTTCAAAAGGAGAAGTAGTAAAAACTTATGGAGGACTAGAACCAAGATTTGGAGCAAGGTGGAAAATCGCAGCTAGTACTTCAATCAAAGGAAGTTATTCCTTAACTAGACAATATTTACAAAATATTTATAACAGTACTACTCCGTTACCTACTTCTCGATGGAAAACCTCAGATAAATATATCACTCCTCAAGTTGGTCAAACTTACAGTTTAGGTATTTATCAAAATTTAAAAAATGATAATGTTTCTATTAGCCTGGAAGGATATTATCGATCAATTGAAAATGTATTAGACTTTAAATCTGGCGCAGATTTTTTCCTCGAAAAGTTTATTGAAAAAGATGTGGTTCAGGGGAAAGGAAAAACTTATGGATTAGAATTTAGTTTTGCAAAACCTAAAGGAAAGATCAATGGATGGTTTAATTATACTTGGTCAAAAAGTTTACGAAAATTTGAGGCCATAGAACTCAAAAATAGAATCAATAATAATAATTGGTTTAATTCCGACTTTGATCGTCCACATGTTTTTAACGGGACAATCAATATCGAGTATAATGAATTTAATACTTTCAGCTTTAATTTTATTTATCAGACTGGAAAACCTTACACGATTCCAAATGCAATTTTTGCAGTAAATAGTGTTGCTGTTCCAATTTATTTAGAAAGGAATAATTCAAGATTACCCGATTATCATAGGCTTGATTTTTCATGGCGAATTCATAATATTACTACCAAAAAACAAAAGCGATGGAAGGGAGATTGGATTGTAACAGTCTATAATTTGTATGGGAGAAATAATGCGTACAACAAATATTTTAAAGCTAAACAAGCGGGTGGTTTAACAAATGTTACCCAAGGAGCTTTAGGAGCTTATCAAGTTTCTATTTTTAACTCCGCTCTAGTTTCATTGACTTATAGCTTTAAGTTCCAATAATTTAGTTGCTATATTTCTAAAATAATATTAATTCTGGTTTAGAAAAATAGTTTACAGAGCATATTTTCACCTACCCAGTACCTTTTCTATTTATTTGAATAAGTTAAAACAAATCCAGTTAATCAAATTTTATATAATTAAACTGGCTTGTAACTATTTGTGGTGATCCACAACCAGAATTTCGTCTTTGGTCTACAGGGCAACTTCATTAAGTCCAGCAACTTCGGCGTTCGTTCGTTACGGGCTTTTTAACTATTTATCAATTTAACCATTTATAGAAACTACGTAAGCGGTCGAGAATAATTATAGAAATGGTTTTGAACGACGACTTACTAATATTAAAGGAAGTGTATCAATTGATCTTGGGTTTATATGATAGCTGTAACAAAAACAAATAAATTAGATGTAAAATATAATTTAAATAGAAAGGTCTTCAACTCTCGTTGAAGACCTTTTTTCCATTATTAACTGAATTAGCGATAACGTTATATGATATTGGTGTGTTGTTTAATCGGTAGATTAGGGGATTAAATTCGTTGGTTCGGTAAAGTCCTTAGAAAAGTAAAAATCAAATCTGATAAAGTTGTCGTTTAAAGCTTAAAATCTGCGGGCAACAATATTTTTCCATTTTTAATTTCATATTCCGTATGTTTGTCTAGGACGAGGAGACTGTCGAAAATCCTAAATAGAGTAGGCGAAATAAACAAATAAGATAAAATGAAATCCATCAAATTTGCTACAATAGTTTTTACATTTTTTGTAACTGGATCTAGCTTTCTAACCCAATCTTGTGGAGTAACTCAACAATTAAAACTAAGTGATTTTGCTAAGGATAAAATTGCTGGAGAAAAGGAATTAGACTTTTTGTTTGATGGATTAAAAACTGGGGAAAATACTAAGCTAAAGAAATTGGTTTATTATTTAGATCGTCCACTAATGATTTCAAATAAAAATGATTTTACCCTTGATGGGAATGGCTGTACTTTTATTATGAGGGATAAAAGTGAAGATGTTTTAGTTGTTGAAAATAGTAAAAATATTACACTAAAAAACTTTAAGGCCACTCATATAGAACCTAATGGGCCTATTGGCTGTACTGGAAGTGTAATACAAGTAAGAGAAAATGAAAATGTATTGATTGAGAAATGTGCATTGAATGGAAGTGGTATAATTGGAGTGACTTCTTATAATACAAAAAACTTGAGCGTAGTTGAAAACTATATTTATAATAATAGTGAATACGGAATTTTGTATGATTTGGAAACTTCAATTGAGATCAAAGGCAACAAATTTGAGGATAATGGAACAAGTGGAAATGACCATGTGGTAAAAGCGTTGAATGGCTCTCTTAGCGAGGTAGAACCAATAAAAAAGGGTATGAATCAAGAAGGGTTAAAAATGTCAAATAATATTTTCAAATTGAAGAAATAGTTTTCTAATATGAACTATGTTTTAAGGTATAGGATGAAAACTATATATAAACTTTGAAACTTATTTTGTAAAGAAAAGATAAAATACTACCAAATATATTAAAGCCTGATAGTCGTGGCATCGCGCAACTGTCCGGCTTTTTAGAATGAAGCGGGTCAATTATTTTGCTATAGACTTTCGATTTTGATAAGCAAGGCGCTTAAAGTAATTTGACCCTATTTTTTATAAAAATTTAATCCCTTCCAATACCTTCAATCAACCCTATCAACAGATCAACCGCCTCCCTCACAAACTCAGGATTTTCTGCATTGGCTTCTCTTTCCAAAACAATAATATTTTCTCACAGACTATCGGCGGATTATTGGTCGAAATCATATTGTTTTTTTGTCACTACCTTTGTAGCTTGAAACTCTTTAATTAATAAGATGCAAATTATGGGAAAACTAGCTATTTTGATTCTTTTATTTGCTTTTTTTTCTTTTCAAGCTTTAACAGCTCAAAAAAACAATGTATTCTATGCTGAATTTTTAGGAGCAGGATTAATGCTTTCTTTGAATTATGATACTAGACTTTCGAAGCAGACAGATGGATTAGGGATGAGAATCGGATTGGGAGTTTATGAACTTCCCTATACTGGTGATACGGGTTTAAATATTCCATTTCAAATTAATTATCTTTTAGGAAAAGGCAATCATAAAATAGAAGTGGGTTTTGGAGTAACCTATTCAAAACATTTAATCGCTCCTTCAAGTGCTATTATGTATAGATATCAATGGAAAGGAAGGCCAGCCTTCTTTAGGTTTGGTTTATCACCTTTATATATTGCCAAACCTAAAAATGTGAGATATTTCATTCTAGAATACCTCCTGCCTGGAGTTTCATTTGGGTTTAGATTCTAAGGATATTTTTAGACTCAATTAAAAAGATTCTTTAAACTCACTCAGTATCCTCAATCAACTCAATCAATAAATCAACCGCCTCTTTCACAAACTCAGGATCTTCCGCATAAGTCTCTCTTTCCAAAACAATAATATTCTCAGGCATCTTCTCCTTTAGTCGATTAAAAAATGCTGCGTCAGATGCTTTGTCTTCCAACACGCCACCTTCGTAAGAATATCTTCCCACGCCACCTTTTGGAATCATAAAATAGGCTTTGTCTTTGGTGTGTTGCAATCGTTGGCAAATGTCGTCAGCCACTTTTATAATTTCTTCTTCATTCAATCGAGGCACAAAAACGACTGGACTATGAAAAACAAGTTGATGATTTTTAAATTCCTCTGGCACTTCATTGGGCGGAACTAAAATACCTAAATGCTCCGCACCACCTGGACATAAAACTTGCGGCAAACCTAACTTCCCTGCAACTGTCAATCGCTCTGGACCACCTGCTCGCAAAACTCCCCAAACATCATCTGCAATCTCGCCCATCGCATAATCGAAGACTGCTCCGATGATTCCTTCCTTCATCATTTGTTCCATCGCTCGACCTCCAGATCCGACGGCATGGAATACAATTACTTCATAGCCTTTGGCTTCAATATGTTTGATCGCCTCCATGGAACCGTTGGTTAAAACACCTAAGTTGGACATTCCGATCAATGGTTTGTCTCCTTTTTCCATGACGAATTTAGTTTCTACTGCTGCCATTCCGCAAGCTGCAGCAGATGCGTTCGCAAGGATTTTTCGAGTGAACGGGTTTAGTTTTAAAATATCACTTACTGAAAACATCATGGTGATGTCTTTGATTCCGACGAAGCCGGAAGTGTCTCCAGAGGCAATCGTCGAAACCATAATTTTTGGAAAACCATAGGGTAGGGCTTGCATGATTTCACAGCAAGTGGAAGTTCCTTGTGTCCCTCCTAAACCTAAAACGGCATGCACTTCATTCGAGGTGATTTTTTTATTTAAAATATCGATACAACCTTTTACTACGAATGGATTCGATTTTTCTCTAGTCGGGTCTTTTAAAATTTCGATGATGGAACCGCCGCCCTTTTCGATGACTTCTGCGCGAGAAATATCTGCTTCAATTCCTGCTTTGCCTATCACTCCAATATCTATTAATAAAGCTTCATGTCCAATGGCTTCAATTTGTTCTTTTAAAAATTGGGCTTCTTGATCTTTGGTATCAAGGGTAACTAAAAGTGCAATGGTTTTTTTCATCTTTATAAATAGTTTATGATCCTAAAATTTTGAACCCATAATTCTTAAATACTAAGTTACTCACAATGAATTGAAATCTCTTTGTTCTGCTTTTGAAGTTCACGTTAAATTCGGAATGATGGTGGTTGAATTTAGCATAGTTCTTTTTTTTATTGAAAAAAAGAACCAAAAAATAGCTTGACTCAAAACAGGCCCCTGCTCCTTCATTTTTATTTTCCACCCGCTCTTTGATTCACAGAATCAAGCTGCACAGGATACTCTTGCGCTCCTTATTACTCATGGGTTTTCCTCCAATTTCAAGTTTGCTAATTTTTTCAAATGTAGTGAGATTGGTTAATCATAGATTCATGATTATTTTTTAGTAGGAAAACGCAAATCCGCAAATTCCTTTGCAGTTGAATAAACTGCTTTTTCAATTGGAATCCGTTCGGTGGATGATCCCGTCCAAATACCATCACAACTCGTGTGATTTAAAATATACTGCGCATCAATTGGATTTTCTAAAGCCGCACCGTGAGCAATCAACATCACATCAGGTTTTATTTTTCGTAAAATAATATTGGCTTCTTCCGTTCTTGCTGCGGTTTGTTCAATCGTTTCTCCAGAATCGTATCCTTTCAATCCTCCTTTGGTCGTCCCTGCATGGAAACAGAAAATGTCAGGTTGTGCTTCTTTCATGATACGAATACTATCTTCCATATTAAAAGCTAAACCAATCGAAACCATATCCATTTCTTTAGCTAATTTAAGTAATTCGATTTCGTTATCAAGTGTTATTCCACTCTTGGTCAACACCTTAAATATTTCACTATCCTTATCGACATAACTAACTGATGGTCCAATGTTTGAGACGGATTCTACACCCATTGCTTTACACTCGTTTAATACCATTCGCATATCTTTTAATGGATCATTTGCATTAAGGCAAGCACAAATAAAAGAATCACCTTTGATCGCTGGCATAATATCTTCACGCGTGTAATCTAAGGTTTGTTTATTGGAATCCAAAATGGGCCAGAGCATCGACATCGTTCCCATTCCATTTGCTCTTAGTCGAGCGCCTGAAAAAGTATTGATACAATCTACTCCAGCCTTTTCTAGCAATTGAGCGACTAGACCACTCCCAGCGCTGGCAATAAAAAGTGGAATTCTATCTTCTATTTTTTTTCTGAGTTTTTCTAAAATTTCTTTTCTTGAAGTTCTAGGTGTGATCATAAGTTGATTTTATTTAGTTTCTATAAAGTGTAAATACAAAATATTTTAAATTACACGATCATTTCCTCCATCAATTGGAACTTGTGCGCCCGTAATTTTTCCAAAAGTATTTCCTAGCATTGCTATTGCTAGGTTCGCTACATCTGTGGAGGTAACTTCTACTTTTAATAAATTATTCGTTTTGTATTTTTCAATCGTTAATCCATAATTTTTCGCTCGTCCGCTCAAAACTTCCTCTGTCCAAATCGCTGTATCAAAAACTGCATTCGGGTGAATCATATTGACTCGGATTCCTTTTTCTCCTAATTCCATTGCCGCAATTCGTCCCAATTGAGTCAAGCCAGCTTTTGCAACTGAGTATGCTGCAGCACCTGGTCCAGGAGCAGGAACATTTTTGGAGGCAATCAAAACGACAGCTGCATCATGGCCTAATTCTAAAAATGGCGTACACATTTTTAATAAGCGCTGGTGACTCGTCAAATTGATATCCATACTTTTCTGCCATGTTTTTTCATCCATGTCTACAATCTTTGAAGACGGTGGAAAAGTACCTGCATTGCTCACCAATAAATCTATTCCGCCAAAATGTAGGACCGCTTGTTCGATTACTTTTTCTATTTGTTTTGAATTGGTTACATCACATTGAATGCCTACAACTTCTTTTTGGGAAAATGTAGATTGGATAGACTTTACAATATCGAGTGCGACAACTGCCGCTCCTTGAGCCACCAAACTTTCCACACATGCTTTTCCAATTCCACTTGCTGCACCAGTTACTAGCGCCACTTTTCCTTGCATGGATTTTGGTGTACCAGCCTTCGATAATTTAGCTTGTTCTAAACTCCAATATTCCACTTCAAATAAATCAGCTTTCCCCAAAGCCTTCCAACCACCTAATTGTTCCGCTTGGAAAATTGCTTTTTTTGTGTGCCGGGTGATGTCTTCAATAACTCGAAGATGCTTTGGTGTTGGACCAAAAGATAGCGTCCCTTCTTTTGGCAAAACTGCCCAACGAGGTGCTTGGTCTAATAATTTCTCCCCTTGATTATGAGCTTTAAAATAGGCTTTATAATCAGTTACATATTTTTCTAAATCTCTTTCTAAATTTTTAGAAAAAACAATTGGAGTTCGTTTCGTTCGGATAATATGATCAGGTGTTAATGGACCTCGATTAGTGATTTTTTTGACATTAGGTAAATGGCTAAATGCAACTGACGCAGCCGAGTCATCTAGTCGAGTCAAAATAGGTGCGCCCCAAGTAGTAGAAATTTGTTTTCTAATTTTGGCAATATCTAGCGCATTCACTTTTCCTTTTTTTGCTCCTTTGATTGTTGCCGCTTTATTTTTCTTTAAATAATTTTCAGCTTTGGTAACGATGTCAATCATATTTTCATAAGCTCGTTTTGGATCATGGTCAAAAGTGAAGACACCATGACTCATCAAAATCATTCCATCCAAAGTATCCCAATTAATATTTTTAGTCATTTCATAAATCGTCTTAGCTAAAATAAATCCGGGCATCACGTAAGGAACGATTAACATATTTTTTCCATAAATTTCTTGAATGCGACTTTTGCCTCCGGGTGTATTCGTGATAATCACCACAGCATCCGCATGAGTATGATCGACAAAAGTGTAGGGGATAATTCCATGTAAGATAGTTTCAACGGATGGATTTGGGGCAGAAGGATTGGTCATTGCCATGCGTTGGTATTTCACCATATCTACATCGGTCAAAGTAGGTAACTCTGCCAATTTTAATAAAGTACTCAACTTTACGGGAGAAAATCCTTGTTCCTTAATTGTACCCAAATCCCAACCACTTCCTTTTACATACAGGATCTCTTCTTCTTCTCCAAAAATATTCTTCTCTTTGATTTTGACGGAAGTGTTTCCTCCGCCATGCATGACCAAATCTTCGTTGTTGCCTAATAATTGAGAGGTGTAAACTCTTAATTTTAATAAATCACCTTTTAGCTTTTTCGCCTCTTCGTTTTTCCAATTGCTTTTCATAGGTAGGTTTTAATTTTTTTGCTAAAAATAAGTAATTGTTTAAACTTATTTAATGGAACTTGGAAGTGGTTTAGAATAATTGGAATGTGAATATTTTTTAAACGTTCTTTCGAGGGTGTTTAACTTCATTTTATATCTTTGGTTAAACGAAAATCAACCTTTATGAAAAAACGAAATTTATACCTCATCTTATTTACCCTAATCTTAGGATCATGTTCAATACCTGTCGAAAATATGGAAGATGGAATCATTTCCATTATTCCAAAACCTAATAATCAAAAAGTTGGTGAAGGGTTTTTTTTACTCAATAAAAAATCAACTATTGTTGTCCAAAGTGAAACACAGTCAAAAATTGCCAATCATTTTTTATCCTCTCTTAATGTAGCTGAAGATTTAAAACCTGCGATACAAGGAGGATATGTTAATGGTAATATCATTTTTGAAACCAAAGAATCTATTCCCAACGAAGGTTATATTTTGGATATTCAAAAAAGTGAAATTAGTATTCAAGCAAGTTCCGATGCTGGTTTTTTCTATGCTATACAAAGTTTAAAACAAATGATGCCTGTCTCTTTTTTTGAGAAAAAAGAACAAAAAACAACTACATGGAGAATACCTTTAGTAAAAATTGAGGATGCGCCTGCATTTGGCTGGCGAGGATATATGTTAGATGTATCTCGTCATTTTTTTGAGGTAGAAAAAGTAAAAGAAGTATTAGATTTTATGGCGGAACTTAAACTTAATCGTTTTCATTGGCACCTTGCAGATGACCAAGGATGGCGCGTGGAAATAAAAGCATATCCAAAATTGACAGAAATTGGCGCGTGGAGAATGGACTACAAAAATATAGATGAAACGAAATCTGATTGGTGGGGAAGGCCTACTCAAAAGGAAGGAGAGAATGCAACTTACGGTGGGTTTTATACCCAAGAAGAAATCAAAGAAATTATTGCTTATGCCAAGGAGCGATACATAGAAGTCATTCCTGAGATAGATATGCCTGGTCATGCTCAAGCGACTATTGCGGCTTATCCAGAAATCGGTTGCCTCAATGCTAGCAAGTTTGTAGCTACAGGTGGAGTTTTTCAAAACAATACTTACAACCCTGGAAAAGAAAAAACTTTTGAATTTGCAGAAACAATGTTAAACGAAGTCATGGATTTATTTCCTTATGAATATGTACATATTGGTGGAGATGAATGCAATAAAAATCAATGGAAGATTGATCCTGATGCTCAACGAAGAATGAGAGAAGAGGGATTAAAGACGGAAGAAGAACTGCAAAGTTATTTTATCAAACGAATTGAGAAAATGATTAATGCAAGAGGTAGAATTATGATTGGTTGGGATGAAATCTTGGAAGGAGGATTGGCTCCGAATGCCGTCGTGATGTCATGGCGAGGGGAAGAAGGTGGAATTACTGCTGCTAAAGCAGGACATGAAGTTATCATGACACCGAATAAATACTGTTATGTTGATCTTAAGCAGGGGCACGATGATTTGGAACCTAACTTGGGCTATTCTCGCTCGTTGTTATCTGACGCCTATAATTACCAATTGATTCCCGAAATACTTAAAGATGAAGAGAAAAAACTCATCAAAGGAATTCAAGCTAATATGTGGACCGAGTCGATTAGTGACTGGGGAAAATTGACTTATATGACTTTCCCTCGATTGTATGCCGTGGCTGAAAATGGTTGGACCAAACAAGAAAATAAAAGTTGGGATAATTTTACTGAAAGACTATCGCTACAAATGAAACGATTGAATGCGCAAGAAGTGCGCTATGCTATAAGTTCATTTAGTCCATGGATTGATCATAAAGGAAATGGTGAAACTATTGAGGTGACACTAAAAACGGAAGTAAATAATTTAAATATTTATTATACCTTGGATGGAAGTGAACCAACAACCAACTCTATGCTTTATAACAATAAATTTACGGTTGATAAAAGCATTCAACTAAGAGCACAAGCATTCAAAGATTCAGTAGCAGTTGGTTATCTTTCTGCTTTAGATTTTCCAATTCATATGGCAGCAAATAAAAATGCTACTGATAAAAATGGGAAATCTCTTCCAAAGATGACAGATTTGAACTATGGTCGAAATACTTCAGCTGATAAAGCTTGGCATCGATTTAAAAATGATGCAGAAATTATTTTATCATTTGAGAAACCAGCTTCGGTGAAAGAAATTGATTTTAATTCTTTGAGATATACGATTCTTGGAATTTATGCTCCAAAAAAAGTAGAAGTGTGGGGGAGTGAGAATGGAAAGAAATTTAGTTTACTGGGAGGAATTGAGGAGCTAGAGAAAAGTTTAGAACAAGGGAGAAACAAGGTGAGAAGTAAAATCTCTTTTTCGCCAACGATGGTCAAAAAATTAAAAGTTAAAGTATTTTCGCATCGTCCGTTAGGAAAAGGGCATCATCGAGTAGGGGAGAATAGTATAATTGCGATAGATGAAATTGTAGTGCACTAGAAGTTGTTTTGAAACTTATTCAAATAATTTCTAGATTGAATACTCCAATTATATATTCATGAAGATGGTAACTTTATTTTCTAAACCAAGGCCATCATTTGTTTTACTAGTAATCGTAAAAGTATATTCCTGGTTTTCAAAAGTTACTTTATTTAAAAAAGATTTTTTAAAATGTAATTCTAAAAAGTTAGTATAAAATTGTTGAAAATTAATTTTTAACTCTCCCAAATGCGAAAAATTAGAATGAGCGGAAATAGTATTTCCATTAAAAATAAAATCTTGATCACAAGTAATTTGAACTGAGATAGTATCGATTGTGTTGGTAAATTCTTCAGCACAGGAGGTTGCCATAGCCGATGAAATGATACTAAAATCTCCTAATCCAGAAAATGCTGTTTCATATTCGTTTCTTAAAATAAATTCACCTTTGATCGTATCAATAGGAATATAAATTTCGTCAATTGAGTAGGCTCTTAAAGCACCATTACCTATAATGGTATAAGTGTTTGTACAACATCCGTGGATAATTATAGAAATGGTGAAGAGGGAGAAATAAAATAAAAATGCTTTTTGTAAATTTTGCATAAAACTAACGTGTTAATGGTTTTAAACAGATTAAAGAATCAGTAGTGATAGTCATCTAGGAATACGAAAAATTGCGATAGAAGGTTGGGTGAAATAAACTTATAAATAATAAAACTACTTTTCTTAGACCTCTTTAGGCCAATCGATTAGTTCTTTTTCAACTTCTTTCCATTCCTCCAATGGCTTGCCTATTTTCTCAGGCATACTGTGCTGATCATTGTTTATGGTACTTTAGGCATGATATTATTTTCAACTTGAAAACTTTAATATAAAATTAATTAATAGTTGGTCAATTTTTTCAAAAAACAATCCAAATTCTTACCTATCTTTCCCCTTTGGACTTCGGTTAAAATCTCATTTCTAAATTATATCCGGGAGCTAGCGGAATAGATTACTTTTTAAATTTTAACAAGTCAATAAGTTGGTCAAACGCTAATGACAAAACAAAGGTTTATAAGTAAACCAAAAGAGTTTTGATGCAATAGAATTATAAAATACATTGAATCCGTGACTGACTCAATAACTCTTCGCTGAGAGGTTTTATAAAATCCTTTTTAGGATGTTCTGTGTTAAATCCATTTTTGGTTGATTGCACGATAGATAACCCTGCGTGCACATATCAGGTCTTTTGGAGAAATTTTATTCGCCTTTGTTTTACAAAAATGTAAATTAAAATGGATAATAATATATTGTACGAAAAAGTCATTGAAGATCTCATTAATAATAATTATGCTCAAGTAGATGGTTTTTTTACAGAGTCAACTTGTATTGGTTTAAGAGATCTATTATTGGAAAAAGAACAAGATGGTGTTTTTAAAAAAGCGAATATTGGTAATAAAGTGAATGCAAAAGAAGCACTCGCAATTCGCTCTGATAAAATTTCATGGATAGACAATGAGTCAGAAAATGAATTTGAAAAATCTTTCAATTTTCAAATTGATGATTTTTGTACCTACCTCAATCGTACTTGCTATACAGGAATTAAAGATTGGGAATTCCATTATGCACTTTTCGAAAAAGGCGCATTTTATAAAAGACATATCGACCGATTTAAAAATGACATCAGTCGAAAATACTCTATCGTCACTTATCTCAATCAAAATCGACAAGCAGATGATGGTGGGGCATTAATGATTTATACAAACGAGGGAGCCATTACGATTTTGCCAGAGTGGGGGAGAACAGTTATTTTTAAAAGTGATTTATTGGAGCATGAAGTAATGGTTAGTAAGAAGGATCGGTTGAGCATTACAGGATGGTTGAAGTAAGCTTCAAGTCATTGTTTCATAGGGCTCTTCTGCTATTTCAAGTTTAGTAACAACTTAACTCTAATTAATTTTTGTCTTTTGTCTTTTTCATGAATAATTGTATTGATTAAAATTTGATTATTGAGTCTGAATTAGTAATCACATCAAGTGTTCACAAAAAAGGTTGGAAGAAAATTATTATAACTAGAAATGGATCAAAGTTGGATAAAGGATCAATTAGAAAAATGAAAAAAGAAGCTAGTCGCTACAATGTAGATGCAATTATTTTTAAAGAAGCCAGAGAGGAACATCTGGAATCAGTTATCGGACACTTTATAGGTATCCGATAATTGATTATGCCATTATTTCACAGGCACCACAAACGGAATTTTCCATTTCCCATCCAACACTTCTTGTTTCGGCCAATACAATCTTAACGTCAAATAAAATGGCCCATTTGATGGAATTGGTAACCAATTTTGTGTTTGATCCCCGCTTGGCTTATTTGTTTGAATGTATAAATCCAACGAACCATCTTCATTGAATTTTAAATCATCTCGATCTCCTAATGCAAATCGATTCAATTCATTTTTTACCAAAAATTCATCTTCATTATAAGCGGTTAAAGACCAAAAAGCATTAACAGGGGGAATCTGGTCAGCTTCAAAATGTATCGTATATTTATTATTGGCATCCAGAGGATTTCCATTTTTGTCAAAGGAACAATTTGGATAAACGGCATCCTCAGGAATACATGCTCCCAGGCCAATAAAGTCAATATATGCTCTTCGTAAAAAATCTGTTCCGTACGTACCAATTCCTTCACTAACTAACATCCAACCATTATTCAAAAGTGCTCGATCTGGTTCAGCTCGGCGATCTTCAAATTTTTTATGGATAAAGTCTGGGAGTTTGCTAAGTTTAGTTTTTAAAATAAAATTATCTGTACTCACTCCAAATGGTTGTCCTGGAATTAAACCAATTCTTGCCATCTTTTTAATTATTACAGAATCGGCAGGAGCAGGCGGATTCTTTACCATTAATTCTGAGAGGCGACTTAAGTAAGTATTGACATTAAATTCACGAATAGTTTTTACAGGAATGATACTTTGGTTTTCGACTTTTACCATGCCAGTTGGAGGTGTGTAGTCTTCATTACTAAACTCACTAAGCGGAACTAACCGCATTGCATCTTGAATTTTTTTTACTGTAGTCGCTCCATCTTCAGGACTATTTACTTGAATCCTTCCGAGCAACCAAGTCATTTGAGTAGGCGATTGAATTAAACTCATTCCTTCTGGTGTTTCACCTTTCCAATTCGGTCCAGCAATCAAAAGAAATTGTGCATCAGTTCCTGTAGTACGAGTTCCTGGTGAGGCAAAAACATTAGAGTAGGCATCATAAAACGGTAACAAATAATATCGTTCTGTGGCAGGCATGAATAATACTTGTGGTTCTTTTTCCAAGTCAAACCAAGCGATAGAATAATAGGTATCGACATTAGGTTTAACAATCGCCGTTAAAGTATGATCTGGAAATTTTCTAAAATGTCCTAATTGATTGACTGGTGCAATCGGTCGATTAGGATGAGGTGATTTTATATTAGTAGATACTTTTTTTGTGAGATCCATTAAAACTAATGGATAACCATATGCATAACTAGCACCAATCGTTTGGAGTAATTCATCAGTGGAGATTTCTTTTTCTCCTTCAGAAGTCGTGACCTTTGTGGTGTCGCTCTGGCAAGAGGAGATGAATAAAAAACCGATAAGTAAGAATAGCTTTGTCCTTTGATAATTCACCATTTTAGCGTTTATTGATTTTAGTAAACTTAAGAAAAATAGTTGACTAAAATATATAGAAAACATACTCTTTTCCAGAGTATTAATTTAGGATTGAAATAGGAAGAATTAAACTCCCATAAAAGGGTAAAATAATATGATTTTTTATTTTTATATGTATATTTAACTAGGCTCAGAGAATAACGAATCTAAATTCTAAAAGCTTCCAATTTTTTTTTCAATATATATATCCAAATAAACTTGAATTGATCCTTTAATCGTATAAATAAAATGAATGATTTAATTGAAAGCATCGTAGAATATCGTGAAATTGCCATTTTTGTAATTGGTTTGTTATTGATTATTGGTGCAATTACCAAAGGCGGTATATCTTTGGGATCTTTTGAAATTCCAAAAATTGAAACGAGTCAAGCGAAGTTGTTAGGTGGATTAGGTTTTTCTTTAATCATCTTAGCACTATTTATAATTATAAGACCTGAAGCAAAAAATAATCCTCCAACCGCATCTAATTACTCAAAAACTATCACAAAGGGAGAAACCTTAACTATCTCAATATTGGATCATGTTGAGGATAAAGATGATCTTGATTTATTAAAAGTATCAATCGTTGATGATGCAGATCTTGGATCGACATCCTTAATTAATAATAATTTAAAATATACAGGAAATGAAATTGGAAAAGATTTGATTACTTATCAAGTCTCAGATGGTAATGGGGAAAGAGATACCGCTAACTTGGAAATTACTATAAAATCGCCCCCCTCAAAAATTATAACTCATAATGGAAGATTGATCAATATTTTTGGAAAGCCGAAAAAGGGAACCTATAAAACAGATTTAGAGAATAAAAAGAAATCACCAGCAGAAAAATTGATCACCGCAAATGAAGAAGGAGAATTCGATATAAAAACTAATGAAGAAAATGACATTTGTAAAATATTTATAGCAGAGGGCGTTGCAGATTTTTTTCTGAATTATAGCGAAGAAATTAAAACAGTAGAGTATAACCCTTTAGATACAATTGAAATAGTTTTTTGTAATGGCTATAATAAATTGGAAAGGAAACCTGACTCCACAATTTTTAAGAATCGATTTAAAATTCCAATTAGCCAATTAAATATTTCTACTGTACCACATGGCAATAATAAGACGTTGAATTATGGTGAATTATTTTTAGCGGTAAAATATTATGGATCCTATTCTAAGGATAACAAAGGGAAATTAGATTTTCATTTCATTCAAAAATCTGGGGATAAAACTGTTTATTCTCCTGTAGAAATTCCTTCTAACTCTAGCCCAAATGGTTGGAGATCTTACGTGAAAAAGAAATTATTGAAAGGAGAGTATGATTTGGTCATCAAATCTAAAAATGGAACAGAACTTGAAACAATCGAATTTGAAATAATCTAAGAAATTTGAAAAATATAATGAAGGCTTCAATATTCTACAATAAATAAATCTTAATCATGCGGGATTCAAAGCTATTTATATGATGATGAATTTTCCTTGAACCATTTTGGGTATTTGTTCCTTCCAATCATAATACAATCCTTTTCCTTTTTTAGTCAAATACAAAAAATGCATTTCCAAAACGGCTAAAACTGCATCATCTAAACTCACTTTTCTATTTCCCAAAACTTCTCGTTTTGTTAACCAGGAATGTAAAATCGCCCATACATTTTGGACAAATAAATTATAATGACCTTCGTGAGGTTCTTTAATCATAAATCCTTTTTGAATAGATAAGTTGATGGCCTTTTTATTAAAATTAATTACATCTTCAATTTGCTTTTCAAAGTGCTTTTTTGCACTTGGTACCAAATTGATGATTTCTAAAATATCTCTAAAAAAAAATCGACACCCGATTTGTAACCGCAAATAATTAGTAATAATTCCAACCACATCTGTAGTTACTATCAATGATTGCATGGTACTTTTCACTTCCGCCCGTTCCGTTTTCATGTAAGACAAAACGGCTTCCATCAAATCCTTTTTTGTTTTATAATGATATGAAATATTACCTTGACTTATCTCTGCTTGTTCGGCAATATCTTGTAATCGGACATTACCTACACCTCTTTTGTTAAACAAATCAATTGCAGTATTCACAATCTTCTTTTGTGTTTTTTTCATATTTGATAAAATTTCATTAAACCAAATTTAGAAAATAAAAATCGTTTTATTTTAATTTTTAGGTATTAAAACCTAATTTCATCTTATTCAATAATATTAATGCTTTAAAAGGTCGATTCATGAGTTTTATAAAAAAACTAAAAAAGGTTGCTGCTAATTTTATTCCATCTCCTATAAAAATTGACTTCCAAAAAGGAGGAAGTAGCTCTGTTCAAGAAATAGCACCTTATCCAAAGGAAGTATTTTGGGACAGTTCTGTTCCTGTGCATAAAACCGATTCAGGTTTAGAATTTGTTCGTACACCTACGGACCGATTTAAAAATTTATCCGGCTATACTTTTGTGGAAAATTATATAGACATCAATGGTTTACGAATGCATTATGTTGATGAGGGACCAAAAGATGGGCAGATAATTTTAATGTTGCACGGTCAACCAACATGGTCTTATCTCTATCGAAAAATGATTACAGGTTTAGTTGAAAAAGGCTATAGATGTATCGCACCTGATTTGATTGGAATGGGGAAATCAGACAAACCAATTCATGAAAAATATCATTCTTATGATCAACATTGCCTAAACATTTTGGTATTTATCCAAAAATTAGACTTACTGAATATTACCACTTTCGTTCAAGACTGGGGAAGTTTGATTGGAATGAGAATAGTTGGAGAAAATCCAAATTACTTTGCCCGTGTGATCTTAGCGAATGGAGATTTACCTTCTTTTAAAACAGACAGTAACCCATTTTATATTCCAAATCCAGTCGTTGTCAATCCAAAAATAAACTTACTCAAACCTGCTGTTGCAAAATACGCACTTAAAGGAATGGATTATTGGTTTCAGTCATGGATACTTTTTTGCCTCAACAATATGAACACATTTGTAGGAGAAGTGATGAATCTTTCGACGGAAGTAAATTTGACTGAAGCTGAAACTGCCGGTTATCAAGCCCCATTTCCATCTTTTATTTTTATGGCTGGACCTAGAACATTGCCCTCAATGAATGCCGGTATTCGAGGTCAACAAAAAGTAGCTATAGAAGGTTTGAAAAAGTTTGAAAAACCATTTTTGTCTTTAATTGGATTAAAAGATAGATTACTCGGTAGACGTTCGATTCAAAAAAAATGGATTGCAATAGTACCTGGAGCCAAAGGCCAAAATCACGAACAATTTGAAAATGCTAACCATTTTATTCAAGAAGATATCGGAGATATAATGGCTGATCGGACACATCAATTTATTTTAAATAATCCAATATAATTTTTTCATTAGATGAATACAACTCACTTTGATACATTAATTATCGGTGCAGGAATCTCAGGCATCAGCGCAGCACATTATATGCAAGCAGATTGTCCTAATAAAACCTATGCTATTTTAGAAGGGCGAAAAAATATTGGTGGTACTTGGGATCTATTTCGTTATCCAGGCATTCGATCTGATTCTGATATGTACACTTTTGGATTTGCTTTTCGCCCTTGGACAGATGCAAAGACAATCGCTCCACGAGAGGCAATTATCGAATACTTGGAAAAAACAGTCAAGGATGAAGGGATCGATCAACATATTTTATTTGAGCACAAAGTCAACAAAGCATCATGGTCTTCAAAAGAGTCGCTGTGGACAATTACTACAAATACTCCTAATTCCGATCATTCAAAAAAATTTACTTGCTCTTTTTTATCACTTTGCACAGGATATTATAATTATGAAAATGGTTTCACACCAAATTTCAAAGGAATTGAAAATTTTAAAGGACAAATAATTCATCCTCAAAAATGGACTGAGGATATCGACTACTCCAATAAAAAAATTATTGTTATCGGAAGTGGTGCAACTGCAATTACATTAATTCCAGCCTTAGCCAAAAAAGCAACACATGTAACAATGCTTCAACGAAGTCCAACATATATTGCAATTCAGCCATCTGATGATCAACTAGGACAATGGCTCTATAAAATATTACCCATCAAAACAGCTTTTAAAATTAATCGTTGGCGGAAAATTCGCTGGCAACAATTTTCGTATTATCTATGTAGAACTTATCCCAATTTTATGAAAAAAGCACTAATGAAAGGAGTGGAAAAATCGTTAGGATCAGAATTTGATATTAAAACCCATTTCAGTCCTAAGTATGCTCCATGGGATGAGCGCTTATGCTTAGATCCAGATGGAAATCTTTTTCTAGCAATCAAAAAAAAGAAAGCTTCTGTTGTAACAGATCATATTGACTCCTTTTCAAAGAACAGAATTCAACTAAAATCTGGAAAATCTATAGAAGCTGACATCATCGTAACTGCAACTGGTTTGAGCCCAACAATAGTTAGTAACTTCGATATTGAAGTAAACGGCTCCCTTGTTGATTTTTCTGATACTGTATCTTACAAAGGATGCATGTTTAGTAATATTCCAAATATGAATTTAGCATTTGGTTACACTAATGCATCATGGACCCTAAAATGTGATATGGTCAGTCAATATATTTGTAGGTTGATTAATTATATGGACAAAAATGATTTTAAGCAATGTTGCCCAAAGCAAAACGATCCCAATTTAACATTAGAACCCTATATGGATTTCACACCAGGTTATATTGCGAGAGTATTGGATCGTCTACCTAAGACAGGTTCAAAAGTACCTTGGCAAGTAAAGCAAAGTTATTTTTATGATAAAGAAATTTTTGAAAAAGGTGCTTTAGATGATGGAATTATTGAATTTAAGTAAGTCAAAATAATAATGCAAGAACTATTACCGAACATTGAATCCTTAGCTAGTTTCCAAAATAGAACAGTTCTCTTTTATTTTTTTAAATTAAAAAATAAATATGATAAGGGACATTCAATTAAAAAGCAATTTGCCTTGTTTCAAGGAAAATGCAATTTTTGGGTGAACTGCGAATATACTTTTATTGGAGCTGAAGATGATTACTGGACTCACGCTGCAATTATTGAATTTCCAAATTTCGCAGCAATAGAAAATGCAGTAAAAAATAAAATCAAGAATGAGGCAGTTGAGCACTTACAAGTATTTGCCGTTCGTAAAACAATACCTCCAAAATTTATTCTTTTTCTATTTAAATTACTCCGACCGTTTGCATATTTTTTTAGTAGTTCATCAGAAAAATTATCTCTGAATAAGGTGTTGGTACCTTTCAAAACTGAAGGCGGTATTGCACCTACAAAAAACCAAGTTGCTCGCCATCTATCCAACACCCGAACATCAAAAGCATATATGATTAATCTTTTGCAGTCCTATAAAAAGGCAAAATATGCTGACCAGGAATCTAATATAACAGGTGCAACAGCTTATTATAAACGTTATGGGTTGGTAGCTATGCGAAGTGTAATTATGATTGGTGGAAATTTAATTTTAGCAGGAAAAATGGGTGAACCAATTCTCGAAACTGCCGCTCCGAAGACAACCAAAGGTTCATGGGAAGGCATCGGCATCATGGAATACTCCAATCCGTTAAAAATATTTTCTTTGGAAAAAATGCCTGGCTACATAGAGGCATTAAATCATCGAAGAGCAGGATTGGAACGAACCGCTTTAATCATCTCAAAACGATAAAACATGAAATTATTTATTTTAATCACAGGATTTGGTGAGATCTTAATTGGGTTAGTTTTCTTATTAAAACCTAGCTTGCTTCCTCATCTAAAAAAAGTATCTGCCGCAGCACTCACAGCTGCACGAATGTATGGCGCAGCTGCTATTTCCATTGGAACATATGCAGCAATTGTTGGGCTACATTTCGACATGCCCGAATTGCGACATCCGTTCCTAATTGTCTTTTTAGTTTTTCATTCATTGGTTGCGCTAGCAATTATTATTTCAAATTTTGCAGGAGAAAAAGCGGATACTAAAATTGCCATTTTACATTCAGTCCTAGCTTTGATTACAACCTATCTTTTATTCTAAAAAAAATCAAATGAGTCTTAAAAAGAAAATCATAACCATAGCAGCAATCATTTTCGGTATTCTAATAATTTTCGCAATAGCATTGCCTTCCATTTTAAAGGCTGTAGGATTGCATCCTAGCTATGCTAGCAAACAATTTAATCTAGAAAATAAAAAAGCATTAATCATAACTACGAGTCATGGGATTCTAAATGCTCCTGGAAAAACAACGGGAAAAGCGACAGGAGTTTTTGCCTCCGAAATGACCGTTCCATATTATGAATTTTTAGATGCAAATATGGATGTCGATGTCGCTAGTATTAAAGGTGGAAAAATACCCATCGACCCAATGTCTTTTTTATATATGATAAAAACAAAAGCAGATACTCGATACCTAAAGGATAAAACGTTTCAACAAAAGGTAAATAATTCTTTAATAATTGATGACATAGATTTTACGAAATATGACGCGATTTTTTTAGCAGGAGGATGGGGAGCCGCTTATGACTTAGGTTACTCCAAACAACTAGGTGAAAAAATTAGTGAAGCTTATTATGCGAAAACACCAATTATCGGAAGTGTATGTCACGGTGCATTAGGATTGATTCAAGCTCAAGACACAACAGGTAACTTACTCATCAAAGGAAGAGAAATAACTGGTGTAACTAATAAGCAATTAGAAGAATTAGGCATCACCATTACTCCTCAACATCCAGAAGCAGAATTAAAACAAGCAGGTGCTATCTATAAAAGTAATTCTGGTTTTAGAGATATGTTTCAAAACTTAACGGTCATTGATAAAGAGAAAAGATTTGTCACAGGACAAAATCAAAATGCAGGACATGAGACTGCTCAAAAAATCATGAAAATTATTTTAGATAATTCTTAAACCAGAATAAACAAAACGATGTCACCACAATTATCAACTTGGAAAAATTCAGGCGAATATATCTTTTACAGTTCTTTCCAACATCAGCTTTTTGTCAAACAATTGGGCAACTCAAATGCCTCTACTGAAAAAACCTTGTTGCTAATTCATGGCTTTCCTGAATCCTCCTATTCATACCATGCAGTTGTTGATGGATTGTTAGAAAAATTTGATCGCATCATTTTGTTTGATATGTTGGGGTATGGGTTGAGCGATAAACCAACTAAAAATTATACCTATTCACTTTTCGAACAAGCAGATACTGTCTTTGAGGTTTGGAAACATTTCAATATCAAAGGAGGACATCTTCTTTCTCATGATATGGGGGATAGTGTATCAACGGAAATTGTTGCTCGCCATGAGAATGGATTGATGCCCGCATGGTTTTCAGAGGGATTACAAAGTTTGACATTTACGAATGGGAGCATGGTTTTGGAATTAGCGAGTTTAAGAATTACGCAAAAAATCTTGTTGTCTAATTATGGTTACCTAATGAAAAATTTATCCACGTTTACAATATTTAATCAACAAATTCGAAGTGCACATGGCAATGAAAATCTATCTGCTGACGAAATCAATGTTCTTTGGGAAGCTAACACTTTACAAGATGGACATAAAAAATCTTACCTCACGATTAAATATTTAAATGATCGAAAACGATTTGAAAAAACGCGTTGGTTACCAGCTCTTGCGCAAACCAAGTTACCTATTCATATCTGTTGGGGAAATGAAGATGCAGTCGCAAAAGTTGAAATGGCACATTATCTAAAAGAAAAAATTTGTAAAAATGCCACGCTGACGATCATGGAAGGCTTAGGTCATTTTTGTCAATTAGGCAGTCCTGAAAAATGGGTAAAATATGTAAGTAATTTTTATAAAAATTAAAAACTCTAAATTCATAAACAATCCATTTCTTATCTTTTATAAAGAAAAATGATTTCACTATTTTTTAATTTGGTGATCAGAAGGTTAAAAAACAAAACGATGAAAAAATCAATGTTTATCATTCTAAGTTGCATCCTGCCTTTAACTCTAGTTGCACAAAGAACAATCAAAAAAGATTCAATTAACCAACAACCCAACATCGTTCTCATTCTCGCAGATGATGTTGCCTTGATGGATTTTGGGGCCTACGGAGGAGAAGCTTCCACTCCAAATATTAATCGATTGGCGAACCAAGGAATGATGTTTACTAATTATCATGCTTCCCCTATGTGCGCTCCTTCTCGAGCTATGTTGATTACAGGAAGTGACAGTCATTTGACTGGTGTTCCAAACCTACCCATTTTTTTACCACCTGAATATATTTCCAAACCAGGATATGAAGGCATACTAAATAACAAAGTTCAAACTATCGCCACTCGATTAAAAAATAATGGCTATCGAACTTATATAACTGGAAAGTGGCATTTAGGACATACTGAAACAACTTTACCAAGCAAGCGAGGATTTGATCGTACATTTATCCTAGATGCCTCAGGCGCTGACAATTGGGAGCATAAACCCTACCTTGCCACACAAGAGGCAAAACCACCTTGGTATCAAGATGGAAAACTCGTTGACTTGCCCGATGATTTTTACTCCTCCAAAACTTACGTGGATAAAATGATCTCTTTTATGAATGAAGAGTCTAAAAAAGAAGAGCCATTTTTTGCCTTCCTCTCATTTCAAGCAATTCATATTCCGGTGCAAGCACCAAAGGAATTTGTAGCAAAATATAAAGGAGTTTATGATGCTGGATGGGAAGAAATGAAGCAGCGACGTTTTAAAAAAGCAATAGAGCTAGGAATCATTCCTGCCGATGCAAAACAAACAGAAATTTTATCTCGATTTGAACAATGGGAAAATATTATGGAGGAAGAAAAACAAATTGCCTCTAATGATATGGCAGTAAATGCTGCTATGTTAGAAGCCATGGATTTTCACATCGGTCGGTATTTAAAATATTTAGAAGAAAATGGGATGATGGAAAATACTATATTTATCGTTACTTCCGATAATGGACCAGAGGGAAGCGATCCATCACTTTTGACTGGATCAAAACAATGGATGTGGTATAACGAGAATCATCGCGATCAAAATAGGCTAGGGGAGAAAGGATACTTTGGATTTATTGGCCCACAGTTTGCAAGTGCTGCAGCTGGTCCAAGTTCATTTTTCAAATTCTATGCAGGAGAGGGTGGGTTGCGTGTACCATTAATTTTTTCTGGAAAAAATATTCCTCAAGGAAAATCAAATGCCTTTTCCTTTATCACAGATATCGCTCCGACTATGTTGGATCTTGCCGGGATTAATTCACAAAACAATACATCTACAAACTTGATTACAGGTCATAGTTTGTTCCCCATCATCCAAAAAGATACGAATCAAATTTATGCACCTGACGAAACAATTGGTATGGAAGCAGCAGGACAAGCTGCTCTTTTTAAAGGAGATTATAAATTAGTGAAAAATGGGAAACCCTATGGAGATGCCATTTGGAGAATGTATAATTTAAAAAAAGATCCTGGAGAAACAAAAAACTTGTCCAAATCTAACCCTAAGTTATTTAATGAGTTAAAAGTCGATTATAAAAATTATGTTACTAAATATAATGTTTTAGAAATGCCCGATGATTACGAAACCCTTGAGGAGATAACCAACAAAGTGCGGCGATCACTCATTCCTTGGTTGATTGGTTTTATAATTTTCATAATTGGATTTTTTATATTGTTAAGGAAAATGTATCGAAAAAATAATACTTAATATGAAAAAAATCCTTCGTCATATTTTAACCTTGGTTGTAATCGTCTTTACATTTGGTTGGATAGTAATAACTTTTTTTCCAGAAAAATTAGTCCCATTTCTGCTCGATCAACAACTAAAACGAACCACTCCGTCTAGTGAATTATTGGACGACAAAAAGGCTATAACTGTTTTTACTGTCGGGACTTCTTCTCCCTTGCCTGGTGAAAGAGCGCAAACAGGAACCGCTGTTTTTGTTAATGGACATTTTTTTATGTTTGATGTTGGAGCAGGTATTGTTCAAAAATCAGAAAATATTCAACTGCCTTTAGACAAAATTGATGCTATTTTTATTACGCACTATCATTCTGATCATTTTATGGATTTACCTAATTTGATTAATCGTTCTTGGGTGCTTGGCCGGACAAATGATTTGCATGTATACGGACCAGATGGGTTGGATACTTTGATGAAAGCGGTGGATCAATTTTTATATATTGAAAATCAACATCGTGTCGATCATCATGGTGCTGAGTTAATGGATATTTCTAAAGCAAGAGGTATTTCCCATGAATTTGAAAATGTACAAAATGGGAAAGAAATCGTTTTCCAAAAAGATGGAATTACCATTACCGCCTTTGATGTCAATCACGAACCTATTGAACCAGCTGTAGGTTATGCAATTGAATATAATGGAAAAAAAGTAGTCATCAGTGGTGATACTAAAAAAAATGATATGGTTTTGGAAATGGCTAAAGATGCCGATCTGTTGCTGCACGAAGTATTACTAGTTTCTTTGTTAAAACAACTAGAAACAAAATTAGTAGAAACAGGCAATAGTAGAAATGCAAAAATTATCCACGACATTCAAGACTATCACACTACTCCAAAAGAAGTAGCGGAATTGGCTAATGCAGCCAATGTGAAAAAATTGATTTTACATCACTTTGCGCCACCACCTGATTTCCGAGTAATTAAAAATTTATACAAAAAAGAATTGTCGGAATTCAATGGATCTATTCATTTTGCCAATGATGGCGATATGTTTATCGTAAAATAAATACCTAGCTATTCACGAGACGACTGCTAATTAACTTGTAAATAATTGATAGATACAACAAAAAAGGACATGAAAAAAAATATCCTCACTCACTTCTTCACCCAGATAATCACCTTCGGAATCGTTACTCTTTTTGTAGGATATATTCTCCTACTGACAGCACCACTAAAACATATTCTCCCTTTGTACTTTTTATTTTTAGGGGTGCTCGGAGGCATTATTCAATTTTCAGATAAAATTTCATCATCAAGAAACTGGCAATCAATCATTTCTATTTTACTCGTAGCAACTCTAGGAGCGATAGCAGCTTGGTTTTTTCAATTAATCGAGTTACGAATTCATACTTGGCGTACAGGAAGTATATTTAATGCAGGGTTATTTGCAGATGAATTTACCAAGGCATATACTTATCTTTTCCCAACTCTTATCATTGGTGAATTGATGAGACGATTGCCCAATAAAATAATTGTAGCGAGTGGAGTAGGTTCTTTTACGAGTTTGTTGTTTTGGTTTTACACCGGGATTGATCAATCAGAGATAACTTCTGCCCAAGTCCTAAAATCAGATAAAGATCATCCAAATGTAATTGTCATTTTAGCTGACGATTTAGGATTCCATGATTTGTCCATGAATGGAAATCAATTAATCCAAACCTCTCACATTGATCGTATTGCAGCTATGGGAGTTAATTTTACAAGAGCTTATGTAACTGCTCCAGTTTGCGCAACAAGTCGTGCAGGGATGTTGACAGGACGCTATCAAAACCGTTACGGCTTCGAAGCATTGCCCGATCCATTCCCTTGGGTTTACAGGATGCGGCTTGAGGATTTTGAAAATGGTGGAAATCAACGCGAAGAATACCCTTGGTATAATACCACAAGAATTAGCAGACGAGGGCTTCCTTCGAATGAAATTACACTCGGTGAAATTTTAAAAAACCAAGGTTATGCAACTGCGCTGATTGGAAAATGGCATTTAGGAATGCACCCCAATTATCGACCCGCCCGACATGGCTTTGACTATCATTATGGCTTCTATAATGGAGCATCATTGTATGCAGATATTGGGGATACAACAATGGAAGAGGCTCATCTAAATCAATATTTGGATGATATGCAATGGCAGCAATTAAATTATGATATTAGAGAGAATGGAATAAAACAAGATGTAAAAGGTCATCCGTATCAAACCTCGTTGTTTGGAAATAAAGCAGCAGAATTTATTGAAACAAATAAAGAGAATCGGTTTTTTTTGTATGCTGCATTCAATGCACCTCATGCGCCTATTCAAGCGCCAAAAAAATATTACGATGAGTTATCTCATATTGAAAACCATAGTCAACGAGTTTATTATGCTATGATAAAATCATTAGATGATGCTGTCGGAACGATCACTAAAAAATTACAAGAGCTAGGTTTAGAGGAAAATACGATCATTTATTTTACTAGTGATAACGGTGGTGCATCATACACTAAGTTGATGGATAATACACCATTCAAAGGTGGAAAGATTACCCATTTCGAAGGTGGTCAAGTGGTTCCATTTTGTATGCAATGGAAAGGTCAGATTCCACCGCAGCAAGTTTTTGAAAAGTCGATTAGTTTAATGGACATTTTTACCACTTCTGCAGTTGCAGCGCAAGCTGAGTTGCCAAAGAAAAAAATCGATGGCGTCGATTTACTTCCTTTTGTAAAAGACACTTTACAAAATAATTCCCCTCATGAAATCTTATTTTCAAGAAGTATTTATGCGAAGTTTATCCGAAAAGGAGATTATAAATTAGTCCTCAATCCTAAATCAAATCATCAACATTTATATGACATAAGAAATGACTTTCGAGAACAAAATGATCTTTGGAATCAACTGCCTGAAAAAGTCCAAGAGTTGCAAAATGACTTAGCCAAATGGGAAGAAGAATTAGCACCACCACTTTGGGAAACATTTAGCCATATTGCAGTGGATGTGGATGGAGAGGTATATTATTTTCCCAACTAAATATTTTCATTTAAGAAAAGTTAAACCCTCTTTTAAGAAAAGACATGCTATTAATTTTTCATTCTTCCGAAATTGTATCTAATTCACTTTGAATTATTTTCAATATGGCGTCACTCACTTTTTGGTGTCCTGATACATTAATATGGTCATCAATGATAAAATAATCATCTTCATTCAATATTTTTGAGAAATTAATTAGCTTTATTTTCTCCAAGTGATTATTTTTTAAGTAATTTTTAAAAGCTAAAAAATACTTGTCCGTTGTCTTATTCGATTCTAAATTAAAAATGATGATCTCTCCTGCGAAATCTTCTTGAAGTAATTTTACAATAGAAAAAAAATTATTGACTTGCTCACTAATTTCAAACTTCGGTTGATTCTTAAACTTATTCCGACCTTTTATTCTTCTAAATTGATGAGCAAATATTTCAAAACTAAATTTAAAAGGATAGTAACTCGCTTGAATAAAATTTCTTTTGCAAACAAATTCATATCCTTCCTCTGATGATACTTTAAGTTGATTTCCATTTTCTAGGAACGATTGATTCTCTAGCATATCGTTCGCACAGTATTGCCATATAACCGTTTTACAAGAATCATTTTTTACTTTACTAAACATTAAATACTCTCGAGCACTACCATAAGATGCAATACCAGTATTTAATACTTTCTTTTTTATCTGTTGCTCAAGTAAACTAGAAAATGTCCTATTCTGATCCACTCCCCAACCCATCGAATGAGAATCTCCTAAAACAATTATCTCTGGAAAATTAAGAGAGAATTCATCATCTCGAACACCAAGAGAATTAATTTTATATGTATTTGAAAATTCAATATTCGCGTTAATCACATAATCCAAATTATTATCTGAAATATTCGGTTTAAGTGTATAAAACAAGTCAGTATCGTACTTTCCAAGGCCTGACTGGTAAGCAGGAATACTACGTAAATAACTCGTATAAAAACTCCGACATTTTTTTATTAAAGAAGGAGAGGTAATTTGATCATTTTTAATTGCTTGAATTGAAAGGAAAATACCAATCTCGCAAAGTCCTGCTAATAGAAATAAGTAGATAGGATTTATACTACACATTTTAGCAAGAAAACAAATACTAATACTTACACCAATTAGTATTAAAAGCATATAAAATAAAACAGAAAACCACCCTCCGTTAAAATTTTTGTCAAAAAATATAGGTAAAATGAGTAAAACTAATCCTCCAAGAAATCCGAAGAGATTATATCGAGAAAAATTAAATTTCATTTAAACTTGTTTTCCAAGGTAATTTAAAAATTGTCTCATTTGATCATCCCAACGATATTTTCGCAATTCTTCAGACTTTATTGAATGAGTTATGGTTCCTTTCTCTAACCACTCTAGATAATATTTTAAAATAAAATCTTCCACTTCTTTTTGAAAATCAGCATTATCATAAGCAACAAGACCTGCTTGCAAGTCATCAAATATTTTCTCAAATTCAAAATCCTTTGACCCTTTAATAATTAGTAAAATTGGATTTTGCGTAGCGAGGTACTCATAAAATTTTGCAGTCAGAATACCTTGTTGCCCTTCACTGGCCCAGCTTAGTAATAAATTGAGATGGCTTTTTTGCTGAATCATTTTTGCCTCTTGCATAGAGACATTTCCATGTATTACATTTATTTCTTGTAAATTAAAATTATTCACCCATTGCATCCAAATGGCTTCTTCCTTTCCAGCATAGTTGAGTTGGATTTTTTCTTTATCTATTTTTTCCTTGGAAATTAAATTCGCCAAAGCCTTAAAAAGTAATTCCGCAGAACTTAAATTTGCATAAATGGAACCAGTATATGAAATTGAAAATTTCTTAAAATGATCTGTTGATTCAACTTGCCCATTAGTAGATACAATAGCATTTCTTAGAACAAAAATTTTGGAGTGATATGCTTGTAAGTTTTTTGTCAAACCTTGTGAAACAGTAGTCACTACGTTTGCCTTTTTCAAGACCGTTCGATTAAACCAATGTTGTAATTTTGGAAAATAAACATTTCCTCTAATTTCATCTACATGTAAATCACGAAAATCTGCTATCCAGATTAATTTCGGATTCCATCTTTTTAATAGATAGCAAATCAAATGATTGGAGTATGGTTTAAATGATGAAAAAATGACCTCAATTTCATTATCCTGAATCATTTTTTTTCCCTTAAAAAATCCTCCAAGGATAAAAGTAATCCCACCGTCAGCAAGAACAAGATTAAAAGGAAAAGAGTAGGCCAACTTGGAGATAAATTGTACTAATCGATTTTTCTTGATTCCTTCATTAATACTTGCAGATCCACTATCTTTTTCACTTAAAAAAGTACGTAAATCATAGGTCCAAACTTCTGTGGTATTAGCGATAGCGCTATCATCCAAAGGAAAATCATCTTTTGGGAATAGTTGACGATTAGAGGTCGTCAATCCAAAAACTGAAGCAAAATATTTTTGTGCTTCAAGATGAAAATTATAAATACGAACCGTCGCCACCGTTTTGGTAGGAGGGAAGTAGTAGGAACAGATCAATATTTTTTTACTGGAAAAATTTTTCATAATCAGTTTCAGCAACCAAAAGTAAGAACTTATTATAAAAAAAATCAAGATTCAATTTTTTCATTTGCTAAAAGTATATTTGTAAAAACAAACAATATGAAATTTCATTTCAATTTACTCCTTTGTCTTCTATTTCTTTTTTCCTGTCAAACGAAAAAAGAAAATATTACTTTTGAAAAACCAATTTCCTCTGTTGATGATTTAAAAAAGCATTCTGAAGAATTTATTACTCCAGAGATTATTGAAGTCATCAAAGGAGTCCATGTTGCCATTGGATTCGGATTGGCTAACTCTATTTTGATTGAAGGTAAAAATGGAAATATCATTGTCGACTGCATGGAAAGTAATGAGTCGGCGGCAAAGGTGAAAGCAGAATTTGATAAAATTAGTAATAAGCCAATCAAGGCATTAATCTATACTCATAATCATGCAGATCATATTTTTGGTGCAGGAACAATGGCAGGGGAGGACAACCCTGAAATTTATTCTCATGAGTTAACCAACTATTATATCGATCGATTATTGAATGTGGTAAGACCAATAATTAGCCAAAGAAGTACTAGAATGTTTGGGACAAGTTTAGATAATGACACTCATGTCAATTGCGGTATTGGTCCAAGGTTAGATGCCAATGAAAATACGACACGATCCTTGTTGCGACCAACCATTACATTTAAAGATGAGTTGGAAGTTGAAATTGAAGGCATTAAAGTAAAAATGGTTCATGCCCCTGGAGAAACGAATGATCAGTTGTTTGTATGGATAGCAGATCGAAAAATCTTGCTCCCTGGTGATAATATTTACAAAGCTTTTCCCAATCTCTACACCATTCGAGGAACCTCTTATCGAGATGTAAAAATGTGGTCAACAAGTTTAGATAAAATGCGTTTTTTGAAACCAGAAGTTTTAATTCCAAGCCATACTCGCCCGATTAAGGGAGTTAATAATATTCAAGGAGTTTTACAAGACTATCGAGATGCGATTCAGTTTGTGCATGATCAAACAATTCGAAATATGAATAAAGGTTTGACACCTGATGAATTGGCGGAGAAAGTTATTTTGCCAGAGCATTTAAGTTCGTCACCATATCTACAAGAATTTTATGGACGAGTAGATTGGTCCGTAAAAAGTATCTTCAATGGTTACCTCGGTTGGTTTGATGGCAACTCCGCTCAATTACTTCCGCTACCTGTAAAAGAAAAAGCCGAAAAAATGGCAGCCCTAGCAGGTGGAAAAAAACAACTATTGGAAAACACCATTATGGCTGTCGAAAAAAAAGAATATCAATGGGCTTTGGAACTAGCTGACTACCTCAAACGATTGTCGCCCGATAATATAAAAATTGATGAATTACGTAGCGCCTGTTTAATAGGTTTAGGAGAAAAACAATCCAACCCAAATGCTAGAAATTATTACTTGAGTCAAGCATTAGAAACAAAAGGAGAATTAACTAGAATAGATGGAGAGAGATCTTTAAACATGATTCATCAAATTCCCTTAGAAGCGATGTTCAATTCTATGTCCGTAAGATTGATACCTGAAAAGAGTATGGATTTTGATAAAAAAGCAGTTTTTAATTTTACCGATATAGGTGAAAAATGGTCGATACATATTCGAAGAGGCGTTGCTGAGATTCAACCATTTGCTTTGGATAATCCAGATTTAACTGTTTCGACTACGGCTATTATTTGGAGAGAAATTGTGGCGAAGATTAGAAATGCTAAATTGGCGATGGTAAAAGGAGATTTGAGTATTGAGGGAGGGATAAGTGACTTTGGAGAATTTATGGGGATGTTTTCGGAGGAATAGATAGAAATTTCGGTAAATTATAATTTACTCACTTTCTATATAGTTTAGATTCATGGATAAATTTTTCTTTAAAATATCAGAGGGTGTACTATTCAAAATACTATTGACAATATTTATATAATCTTTTACTATATATTTTTCATCAAACTCATTAACTGCTCTTTTATAACTTTTTTCTCCCATAGCTAATTTGCGATACTCGTTCAGATGGTAAAACTCTTCCATCCGAGCAGCTAAATCTTTAACATTTTTTATTGGAGTCAAATAGCCATTCACACCTACCTCAACTGTCTCTCTGCACCCAGGAGTATCTGTAGTTATTATCGGCCTTCCCATAGCCATTCCCTCAAGAACGACTCGAGGCATGCCTTCTCGATAGGAAGGAAGAACAATGCAATCAGAATTTTTTATAAATCTTCTGATATCCTCAGTTACTCCAAAGTATCGGATAATTTTATCGTCAATCCAATTCAGTAAATGAGTTTTTGGAATAAAAGATGGGTTCTCAACATCTATATCTCCAACCACATGAAATGCTACATTAGAAAATTTTTCTTTTAATATTTTAGCCGCTTCAACAAACTCCACTATTCCTTTATCATAAAGCAACCTTCCTATAAATGTAAAAACAATACTATCTTTATATTTTTGTTTTGGAAGAGGTCGGAATCTATTTAGGTTAACGCCACATCCCTTTACCGCAATACATTTTTCAGCCGCAGCAATTTTCGAATCAATAAAAAGTTGTGTATCATCTTTATTCTCAAAAACAACTTTGTTGCTATACTTAAATGAAAAACGATAAAGAGCAATTGTAATTTTTTTAATCCAACCATCCTTTAAAAAAGAATATCCCAAGCCAGTTACCACACAAACAGATGGAATCATACAAACTTTTGCAGCAAGGTTCCCAAAAATATTTGGCTTGATCGTATAATGTATTATTAAATCCGGATTTTCCTTTTTATAGATTCTCCTTAGTTCTCTAAAAAGAAAAATATCCTTAATCGGATTAGTACTTTTTCTCGATAATCTTTGAATCGGAATATGTCGAATACCTGAAGTATAATTAAGGTAAGTGATGTACTCATCGATTGGAGCAATCACAACCACTTCAAAACCCTGCTTTATAAAGGCTTTAAGAAGTACTAACCTAAAATTGTAGATATTCCAAGTTGAGTTGGCAACAAATGCTATTTTTTTCCTTTTCCTCATTTGATTATTAGAGAACAGAGTCATCATTCAAACCATTTCTCACAGATTTGATTTCTTGTTCTTGGTCTTTTGGATAAATCAAAAGGACATCTCCTTCGTCAATAACAATCATATTTTTTAATCCTTTAATGACCGCTTTTTTTGTTCGTGGTAATCGAACAAAATTATCTTCACAATCTTCCGCACTTAAAATAATCCCTTGCATCACATTGTCCTTCTTATCTTTTTCCAAATAAGCATGCAACGAATTCCAAGTGCCTAAATCACTCCAACCAATATCGGCAGGAATCGTATACACATTATTGGAACGTTCCAATAGGGCATAATCAACAGATATTTTCTCCGTATTGGGATAAACTCGATCAATATATTCTTGCTCTTCAGTAGTATTATATTTTGAAACATCTTCACCCAATACTTCAAGAATGGAAGGTGCATTATTTTGAAATGCTGCAGTTACTGCTTTTACACTCCAAATAAAAATACCGGCATTCCAAAAATAATTTCCTGCATCCAAATAACTCTGAGCCGTTGTTAAATCTGGCTTTTCTTTAAATTGTACCACCTTTTCTATCGCTTGAGCACCATCTTTATGATTAACTTCAATATATCCGTATCCTGTATCAGGCCGTGTTGGCTGAATACCTAATGTCACTAGTGACTCTCCCTTTTCAGCATAGGAAAAAGCTAAATTCATCTTAGTTTTGAATTCTGCCTCTTTTAAGATTACATGATCAGAAGGCCAAACAGCAAAAGTGGAATCAGGATTTTGATTGGCTATTTTTAAAGCCAAGTAGGCGATGCAAGGAGCCGTATTATTTCGAGAAGGTTCTAATAATATTTGATTATCAAAGATATCAGGAAGGTGTTCGTTAACTAATTCTTTATATCTTTTATTGGTAGCGATTAGAATATTTTCTTTTGGAACCAATTGTAACGCTCGATCATAAGTCAGTTGAATCAAAGATTTCCCAACTCCTAAAATATCAAGGAATTGTTTAGGTAAAGATTCTCGGCTTGCTGGCCAAAAACGAGAACCTACTCCTCCTGCCATGATCGCGATGTATTGATTTTTATTTTCCATAAAGACTTTTTTCAAAGAAGTTTTACCAAAAAAAAGACGCTTTTAACCAAAATTAATTTTCAAACAAGATCTAACTTTTACTAAA
>Ga0208671_10000073_pt1:0-5000 | contig 71354 bp, 68 predicted proteins | sample ColrivemetaGS759_FD_187606 | JGI IMG/M metagenome (GOLD analysis project Ga0208671, IMG submission 187606) | Estuarine microbial communities from the Columbia River estuary - Ebb tide ETM metaG S.759 (SPAdes) (version 2) | ecosystem: Environmental > Aquatic > Marine > Intertidal zone >...
GTTGACTTATTAAACCACCTACAGACGCTTTACGCCCAGTGATTCCGGATAACACTTGCATCCTCCGTCTTACCGCGGCTGCTGGCACGGAGTTAGCCGATGCTTATTCTTCAGGTACACGTCATTTTATTCCTCCCTGAAAAAAGAGGTTTACAACCCATAGGCAGTCTTCCCTCACGCTGTATTGCTCCGTCAGGCTTTCGCCCATTGCGGAAAATTCCCCACTGCTGCCTCCCGTAGGAGTCTGGACCGTGTCTCAGTTCCAGTGTGTCTGGTCGTCCTCTCAAACCAGATACTGATCGTCGCCTTGGTAAGCTCTTACCTTACCAACAAGCTAATCAGCCGCGAGCTTCTCTTTAGGCGGATAAATATAAATCCATTTCACTCGGAAGCATATGGGGTATTAGCAGTCGTTTCCAATTGTTATCCCCCTCCTAAAGGCAAATTCTCACGTGTTACTCACCCGTCCGCCACTAGAGTTAAAAACTCTCGTACGACTTGCATGTGTTAGGCATACAGCCAGCGTTCATCCTGAGCCAGGATCAAACTCTCTTAAAATATCCATAATTTATGTTTTAGTTATCACTGAAAAGTGAAAATTAAATCTAAATAGTATTATACCGCATTATTAATGTTATTAATCCGGGATTACTCTGTATTATTAAATATTTAATTTAATTATTTATTAGCGTACTCTAATATTAAAATAATAACATATAGTTAATACTTAAAGAAGAAAAGATAAAAAAATATATTTATTTATGAATTTGTTTATATTCGAATTAATGAGTAAAAAATTCATAAATAAAATTAGAAAATTTCTCTCTGCAAATTTATTTGAGACTCTTTTAATTTTTACTAAAGAAGCCCCAAAAAACCTTTAGAAGTAGTAATAATAGAATCCACAAAAGTTGTTGAATCTAACATAGAATGTACTTCTGAACCTGACAATAATGGTCGGAAATTGATACCAAATTGGTTATAATTTTTTTCCATAAAATTCAAGATATCAGGACGCTCAGAATACCAAAACTCTCTAAGATTCATTGGAATTGGATATTTATACCATAGATATGGTAGATAATGGAATTGGACAACATCTTTTAATTCACCATCAATCAACATTTTAACTTTATTACCTTCACTTGGTAAAAATGGCATAGTAAAAACTAGATGATTTGCTGAATCTGCAATTTTTCCAATTATCATTGCTAAAAAAGTTGGAACTAAATCAATTCCGGCAACACATGGTAATATCCCAGCTAAACCATCATAAATCCAATCTACAAAATCAACAGCGAATACCCAAGGGTACGTATAGGGATTAATTGCAAGCATCCAAAATAATGTTGTTCGTATACTAACAATTGCTCCATAAAGTAATATAACATAAAAAAATACATCACGACACAATTCTAAATTGGAGTGATCAACTGTTATATTAAAGTGGATTTGGATATATCCTGAAACCCAATCAGGAAGAAAGTACATATTTCTATAATTTTCAACATAATAATTATAATATCCTTCGGCCTTATGTTGATAAAAATGTTTCTCGACTGGCATTGTATACGGAAAAGTACCAAACAATGCTTCAGTCAAAGTTTCAGGCCGTTGTACTTGACTAGGAGGTATGTCTGTAAGATGTTTAGGCAATAAATCTTGGCCAATTAATTGGTCACGTGCTTTTGAGTCTAGTGGAAAAATTGGCATACCAGGAACATCTGGGTACCCTAAAAATCCAGCGATGGAATCAAAGACTCCCTTAAATCCATCATAAACTATTGTTTGTACTTCTTTGATACGGTTGTTAAAAACCATTCTTTAAATTTATTTTTAAAAGTAATTTATTTATTTAACTCTCGATATTCTACACATATATATATAAATTAGTCTATAGGAGTTGTCAAGTTTTGATTGGGTTACACTTACTTCTTTTTTATTTTATATTTTAACTTAAGCTTATCTTGAAAATATATAATTTATGACGACCCTAAGCTTTATTCTTAAAAAAATATTTTAATTTTAAAATAAAAACTACTCATTTAGAAGTTGTTAGAAACCGCTTCTATATATTATTTCTAATGGAACTAATAGAATAGTATATAAAATATATTGAAAAGTATTTCATTAAATTTTTAATGACTTAACATAATTTTATATGTATGATATAGTTGATTTCGTTATTATAGTAATAACGGGATATAGCTCAGTTTGGTAGAGTACCTGCTTTGGGAGCAGGGTGCCGTAGGTTCAAATCCTACTATCCCGATGTAACAATTAAAAAAGATCTTGATTTTAAATGTTTTTAGTTTTATAAACTATCATTTCAGTTAACATAGAAAAATTTGTTCGATTATTTACAATTTTTTTTTTCGATAAATCGAAAAATCATGTATAATATATTATGAAAACTCGTATTTAACAAATAGATAAACATATTAACTATTTTTTATTTTTTATGAGAGTTTCATAGATTTCTGTCTCCCAAAAGGAGAAAATTAATGGCAATAAGCTCAACAGAACGTCGTTCAAAAAACGTACAAGTTTTTGTAGAAAAAGACGCCGTCGAAACTAGCTTCGCAAAATGGGCCCAACCGGGACATTTTTCAAGAACTTTAGCTAAAGGTCCGAAAACAACTACATGGATTTGGAACTTACATGCTGACGCTCATGATTTTGATAGTCAAACAAGTTCATTAGAAGAAGTTTCTCGTAAAATTTTCAGTGCACATTTTGGTCAATTAGCGATCATCTTTTTATGGATTAGTGGTATGCATTTCCATGGTGCATATTTTTCTAATTACTCTGCTTGGTTAACTGATCCAATCGGTATTAAACAAAGTTCACAAGTAGTTTGGCCAATTGTTGGTCAAGAAATTTTAAATGCTGACGTTGGTGGTAATTTCCAAGGTGTTCAAACAACATCAGGTTGGTTCCAAATGTGGCGAGCAGAAGGAATTACTAGTGAAGTAGAATTATATTGGACAGCAATTGGTGGATTAGCTATGTCAGCAATTATGTTATTTGCTGGTTGGTTCCATTATCATAAAGCGGCACCAAAATTAGAATGGTTCCAAAATGCTGAATCAATGATGAATCATCATTTAGCTGGTTTATTAGGATTAGGTTGTTTATCATGGTCTGGTCACCAAATACATATTGCATTACCAATTAATAAATTACTAGATGCAGGTGTTTCACCACAAGAAATTCCTTTACCACACGAATTCTTAATTAACCGTGACTTAATGGCGCAGTTATATCCAAGTTTCAGTAAAGGTTTAGCACCATTTTTTGGTGGAAACTGGGGTGAATATTCTGACTTTTTAACATTTAAAGGTGGTTTAAATCCTGTAACAGGTGGTTTATGGTTAAGTGATATTGCACATCATCATTTAGCATTATCAGTTTTATTTATTGTTGCGGGTCATATGTATCGCACAAACTGGGGTATTGGCCATAACATGAAAGAAATCTTAGAAGCTCATAAAGGTCCCTTTACTGGTGAAGGCCATAAAGGATTATATGAAATTTTAACAACATCATGGCATGCTCAATTAGCTATTAATTTAGCAATGATGGGATCTCTAAGTATTATTGTAGCGCACCATATGTATGCAATGCCACCATACCCGTATATTGCAACAGATTACGCGACACAATTATCATTATTTACACATCATATGTGGATTGGTGGTTTCTGTGTAGTTGGTGGGGCAGCCCATGGTGCTATCTTTATGGTTCGTGACTATACACCAGCCAATAATTACAACAATTTATTAGACCGTGTATTACGCCACAGAGATGCGATTATTTCGCATTTAAACTGGGTTTGTATTTTCTTAGGTTGCCATGCATTTGGATTCTATATTCATAATGATACGATGCGAGCATTAGGTCGACCTCAAGACATGTTCTCAGATAAAGCAATTCAATTACAACCAATTTTTGCGCAATGGATTCAAAATATCCATTTATTAGCACCAGGAACAACAGCTCCAAATGCTTTAGCAACAACAAGTTATGCTTTTGGTGGTGACGTTATTGAAGTTGGTGGAAAAATTGCAATGATGCCAATTAAATTAGGCACAGCTGATTTTATGGTACACCATATCCATGCGTTTACAATCCATGTAACAGTATTAATTTTACTAAAAGGTGTATTATATGCACGTAGTTCAAAATTAATTCCAGATAAAGCTAACTTAGGGTTCCGTTTCCCTTGTGATGGCCCAGGTCGTGGTGGTACTTGTCAAAGTTCAAGTTGGGATCATGTATTCTTAGGTTTATTCTGGATGTACAATTCAATTTCAGTTGTAATCTTCCATTTCAGTTGGAAAATGCAATCAGATGTTTGGGGAACAATTACACCAGACGGTGCTATTTCACATATTACAGGTGGAAACTTTGCACAAAGTTCAATTACAATTAATGGTTGGTTACGTGATTTCTTATGGTCACAAGCTTCTCAAGTAATTCAATCATATGGTTCAGCATCTTCAGCATACGGTTTAATCTTCTTAGGAGCACATTTCATTTGGGCATTTAGTTTAATGTTCTTATTTAGTGGTCGTGGTTACTGGCAAGAATTAATTGAATCAATTGTTTGGGCACATAATAAATTAAACTTCGCTCCAACAATTCAACCAAGAGCATTAAGTATTACTCAAGGTCGAGCTGTAGGCTTAGCACACTATTTATTAGGTGGTATTGGAACAACTTGGGCATTCTTCCTAGCGCGTTCTATATCAATTACTTAGTAAATTAATAATTTTAAAAAATTCTAAACACAAAATTATGTAAATTTTATACATAGTTTCGTAAAAAACTTTTTAAGTTCTACTTTATTTACAACTATAAATTATATAAAAAGGTATCTAACGATTATGGCAACTAAATTTCCAAAGTTTAGCCAAGCCCTTGCGCAAGATCCAGCAACTAGAAGAATTTGGTATGGTATTGCTACAGCCCATGATTTAGAAGCTCATGATGGTATG
>Ga0208671_10000073_pt1:25000-52500 | contig 71354 bp, 68 predicted proteins | sample ColrivemetaGS759_FD_187606 | JGI IMG/M metagenome (GOLD analysis project Ga0208671, IMG submission 187606) | Estuarine microbial communities from the Columbia River estuary - Ebb tide ETM metaG S.759 (SPAdes) (version 2) | ecosystem: Environmental > Aquatic > Marine > Intertidal...
TTGTAAGATTTCACAAACCCGTAATATAAAGAAAAATGAAAAATTAAGTATTAATTATAAAAAGTTACAAAAAGATTTTTTAATAAAAAATTCCAGATTTTTAAATACAGAAATGATTTCAATTCATAAGCATTGGTTTGAAATGGATAAACCAAAAAGCCTTGGTTCATTAACCTTAAAAAGTACAACTTTAATTGTTTATCCGTATTCTTTATCAAAAAATCTAATCCGAGAAATTTTAATAAAATTTGGTGATAAAATTATTATTACAACTCAAATTAAACAAGCAAATCTTATCATAGGTTTAAAAAAACATTTAAGACAAAATTTCCGATTAAAACGGTTAGCACATAAACGAAATATACCAATTTATACTATAAGTCAGCGAAGCATTTATCAAATTATGAGATTATTACAATTTTTTATTTCTTAACTATAACCGTTAGACAAAACTTTAGGATGCTATATTTTTAGACTATCCAAAACTAATAGAGAAAATATACTTAAATGAACCTGTCCAAGCTGATTTAAACTATAAATAATTTGTAACTGATTTTTTCATATAGATTATATAGGAATTTAATACCATACAACTGTCGAAAAAATATTTTCTTTCTGAGATTTGTAATGGAGTACCGATTAAATTTAAAATTTTGTAAATTAAATATAAAATAATTTTTGTTTATTTGATAAATTAATCGAAAGTTCGTTAAATAGATTATTTTTGTTTTCTCGTTTATATAAAATTAATTTAGAATGACTTAGTAAATTAAATTCCTATTAAAATTATTAATTTCATAATAATAAAAGAGTTATCTAGCAGTTACTTTGTAAAATTGTGTATTTAATTTAAAAAACTTTTTTTTAAAAATATCTTAACTTTTTATTATTAGAACTTTGAATCCATTAGATAGGTATAGTAAAATACTAATATACTTTTTGAATCTTATGCTGCTATTTTACAATCCTGACATATTTAGATTTTTTAAGTAAATTATATTGATTACTATACCCAATAAATATTATACTACATTTTACTTAAAATAACAATATAAGTAGTATTATTTTAAGTAACGATAAGTTTTTACTTGAATATTAAGTCAAGAGTATAAATAAGAAATTATTTAGGAAATCAAAGAAACTGGTCATTTATTTTATCGATCATATATTTTAAGTTTTTAAAACTTTAAAATAGATTAAAATAAAAAATTATGCATTTATATAATATTTCAACTTTTTTTCGTATTATTTATTATTTATTTATATTGTTATTTTAAGTAAAATATCGTATAGTATTACTAAGCCCGGATAGCTCAGTTGGTAGAGCAGTGGATTGAAGATCCTCGTGTCTCCAGTTCGAATCTGGATCTGGGCATTTATTACGAACTAGTAAAAGTATCAAAAAATTTAGTGGGGTCACTTTGAAATGATAGTGTCACTATACCTAATGGGCCATTTCGGTGTTTTGCAATTATTAATTCAGCTGGGGTAATTTTTTCATTTTTTTCAGCCGTTGGATTATAATAATTTTCTCTATATAACATTAAGACTAAATCAGCATCTTGTTCAATAGACCCACTTTCACGTAAATCAGATAAAACAGGCCGTTTATTAATCCGACTTTCAACATTCCTACTTAATTGAGACAATGCGATAACTGGTATTTGAAATTCTTTAGCAATATTTTTAAGTGCCCTAGTAATTTGAGAGAGCTCTTGAACCCGATTTTCAGATTTTAATTTTGAATTTAAAAGTAATTGTAAATAATCAATAACAATTAATCCAATTTTATTTTGTTCAAATAATATCTTTTTTATTTTAGAACGAATATCTTGTGTTGTTAGATTTGCCTGGTCATCAATAAAAAATGGTAAACGAGAGTAATTTTGAATACTTTCTTTTAATTCCTGCCAATCTTCTTTATATAAGTTTCCAATTTTTAAACGAGTTTGGCTTATTCCCGTTTCATTCGATAATAAACGGTATATTAACTGTTCTTTTGACATTTCAAGACTAAAAAATAGTATTGGTACTTTATATTTTTTAAGTATATTTTCTGTTATATTCAAAACAAATGCTGTTTTTCCCATTGATGGTCGACCAGCAAGAATAATTAAATCAGATTTTTGAAAACCTTGGGTTAACGAATCTAAATCATAAAATCCAGAACCTAATCCAGGTAGTTCAGATTTTAACGCTTTTTCTTTTAATTCTACAAAAATACTTGAGAATAATTCTGCAGTAGTTAATTTTTTTTCCTCTACTAATTCATTGGTTAATTCGAACGACTTTTTTTCAAAATCATTTAAAATTTTTTCTAACGGGATATTTGTAATATAAGCTGAATTAATGGCTTCATAACCTAAATTAATAAGAGAGCGTCGTAAAAATTTATCTTGAATTAATTGAATATATTCTTCTAAATAGACTAAGTTAGGAATTTGGTTAACAAGTTCTAACAAAACTTTTGTGCCGCCAATTTTATTTAAACAACCAGTTTCTTTTAAAAAATCATTTACTGAAAATACATTTACGGGGAGTTTTTTACGGTACATTTCTACAATAGCTTTATAAATTTCTTGGTGATTTATAAAGTAAAAAGTTTCAACTCGAACAGTTTTTATTGTAACTTCAATTGCTTCATAATTAATTAACAAACAACTTAAGATAATTTTTTCTGCTACGAAATTATGGGGTAAAGGGTTATCTGAAATTGAAAATTGTACTTTATTATTAAACTTTGTCATATTCATTAAAATTTAGATTTTGTCTTAGAATAAAATAAGAAACCTTGTCTTTTAAAGATATATTTATTAAAATACTTTTGTGCGTCCTTAGTTCAGTTGGTAGAACGCTAGTTTCCAAAATTAGATGTCGAGGGTTCAAGTCCTTCAGGACGCGTTTCTCTTAAAAAAGAAGAGGTGTATATTAGAAAATAGAATTTTAATTACTCAAAATTTCCGTAACTAATTGGTTTTTGTAAAGATTTAAATTTGGATTGAGAGTACGGACTTTTAAGAAAAAATTAAATCTTTTTTGATTAATTAAAGTTAAAATTATATATCTCTATTTTATCAAGAAATAAAAATAAAATTATATGCCAAAGAAAATAACTGCATTGATTAAATTAGCATTACCTGCTGGAAAAGCTACACCTGCTCCTCCAGTAGGTCCAGCTTTAGGCCAACATGGTGTAAACATTGCAGCCTTTTGTAAAGAATATAATGCTCGAACAAGTGAGAAGGCTGGACTTATTATTCCAGTGGAAATTTCAGTTTATGAAGATCGAAGTTATACTTTTCTTCTTAAAACGCCACCTGCATCTGTTTTATTAGCTAATGCTGCAAAAGTTAAAAAAGGTTCGTCAACTCCAAATCGAGTAAATGTTGGGTCAGTGACAAAAGCCCAATTAGAAGAGATCGCTAATATTAAATTACCAGATTTGAATACTACTAAAATAAGTAGTGCAATAAGAATTGTTGAAGGAACTGCCCGTAATATGGGAATCACAGTTACAGATTAATATCTAAGTTTGCAAGTTTTTAAGAAAAAATTTATATGCGAAAATTATCCAGACGTCAAAACGAAAACCTTACAAAAATTAAAAATGTTGTTCATTCAAGTTTAGAAGAAGCAATTAATTTGCTTCAAGAAACTGCAACGGCTAAATTCATTGAATCTGTTGAATTACATGCTAATCTGAATATTGATCCAAAATATGCAGATCAACAATTACGTACAACTGTAACATTACCTCACGGGGTAGGAAAATCAACTCGCATTGCGGTTTTAACCAATGAAGCTAATTTTAATGAAGCAAATGAAAGTGGAGCTGACATTGTTGGTAGTCAAGAATTAATTGATGATATTAGTCAAGGTAATATTAATTTTGATTTACTAGTTGCAACACCTGATATGATGCCGAAATTAGCAAAACTTGGTCGTGTTTTAGGTCCAAAAGGGTTAATGCCATCACCTAAGTCAGGTACTGTTAGTACAAGTTTGACAGAAACATTGACAGAGTTCAAAAAAGGGAAATTTGAATATAAAGCAGATAAAACTGGTGTTGTTCATGTAAGTTTTGGAAAAGCAGATTTTTCAAAAAATCAACTAATTGAAAATTTAACATCGTTATATCAATCCATTGAACAAAATCGTCCTAGTGGTGTAAAAGGAAAATACTTTAAAAGTTTATTCATTTGTACTAGTATGGGACCATCTATTCAATTAGATTTAAATGCATTTGATCTTGCATAGAAAAATCTAATTAAATAATCAAATATATATATATTAAATAAAAAAAATTTTATGTCAGACAAAATTAATCAAATCGTTGAAGAATTAAAAACATTAACTTTATTAGAAGCATCAGAATTAGTAACTGCGATTGAAGAAACTTTTGGTGTTGATGCATCAGCAAGTGCTGGTGGTGGTATGATGATGGCAGCTGCGCCAGCTGCTGCTGAAGAAGTAGAAGAAAAAACAGAATTTAATGTGATGTTAGATGAAGTTCCAGCTGATAAAAAAATTGCAGTATTAAAGGTCGTTCGAACTTTAACTGGATTAGGTTTAAAAGAAGCGAAAGATCTTGTAGAATCAGCACCTAAAATGGTTCAAGAAGGTTTAGGTAAAGATGCAGCAGAAGATGCGCAAAAACAAATCGAAGCTGCTGGTGGAAAAGTTTCATTAACATAAGAATTTAATTTTTAAGAAAGAGCGTTATTTCTCTTTCTTAAAAATTAAAGTATTGTAAAAAAATTATTTTATCTACAAATTAACAAATGTTTTAAATAAAAATTTTTATATTTTGACAGGGAGTCATGTTTAATAAATTTTAACAATCAACCTTCAGGAAATAGCTAAACGTTAAAAGCACTATATACTTTTAACATTTAACCTTCCTGTTATCATTCTTATAATTTTTACTAAATTCGTATAATGGTAATATCTAGATTATTATGCCAAGCTTAATAGCAATAAGAGTTTTAGTAAGCATAATTAAGATTTTTAATAAGGCTACTATAATATAAGATTAAAGGTTAAACTCAAAAATATTTATATTAATATATAAACTTTTATATTGAAGATCGGTATTGTTTACACTTAATTTAGTAACATTTTAGATTCACTTAATTGCCTGCTGCGAATATATTCAATTATATTTCAAACATCGTATCTTTTTCCTTCAGCACTAAACCCTACCTATTTCCCACTTGAATATAGATTGTTACATAGGTCTATTTTGATTAATAGTATCTGTTAATGAGCTTAGAATTAATTTAATTGATCGTACTGCATCATCATTTCCAGGAATTGGAATATCTACTAAATCAGGGTCACAATTCGTATCTAAAATAGAAATAATAGGAATACCTAATTTCCGACATTCTTGGATAGCAGTCATTTCCCGTTTTTGATCAATGATAATTGCCACATCGGGCACTTTAGTCATATTTTTAATACCGTTTAAATGTTTTCGTAATTTTTCTAACTCTTTTAAACGTAAAGATGCTTCTTTTTTTGGTAATAAATTAAAAACGCCATCAACTTCTTGTTGTTCCAACGTTTTTAAATGTTCAATTCGGGTTTTTAATGTTACCCAATTTGTTAACATTCCGCCTAACCATCTATGATTTACATAATATGAATTACAACTATTTGCCTGTTGAGCAATGACAGCACTTGCTTGACGTTTTGTTCCAATAAATAAAAATGTTTTTTCTTCTGATGCTGCTTTTGCCACATAAGAATTTGCCCGTTTTAATAATTGAGCTGTTTGAACTAAATCTAAAATATGAATATTATTTCGTTCTGTATAAATATATGGAAACATTTTTGGATTCCATCGATAAGCTTTATGTCCAAAATGTACACCAGCTTCTAATAATTGGGCTAAGTTAATATCAGCCATAAAAGTTTATAACTCCTTAATTAAATAATTGTAGTTTCGTCTAGTATAAAAGAACATCAACAGATTGAAAAGAAATAAGTCTAGATTTTTATTTTAATTTTATCTAAGTTAATTTTAGATTTATCTTGTGAAATAAGATTGAAACAGTTTGTATAACTTTGGTATCCTGTTCCAGATGGAATTAAATGCCCAATAATTATATTTTCTTTTAAACCTCTTAACCAATCTACTCGACCTTCGATAGCTGCTTTTGTTAACACCCGAGTTGTTTCTTGGAAACTTGCTGCTGAAATAAAACTTGGATTGTTTAATGCCGCTTTTGTAATTCCTAATAATAATGGAACATAATATGCAGGGCGTTTATTATGAGCTTCAATAATTTGGTTAATATATTGGATATGATATAAATCAACTACTTCACGAGGTAATAATGGCGTATGACCTTCATGTGTGATTAACACTTTTGTCGTCATTTGTTTAATTATCACTTCTAAATGTTTATTTGCAATTGAAACGCCTTGTGATTGATAAACTGATTGAACTGCGTTTAATATTAATAATTGAATTTTTTTAAACGTTCGATAACTTGCTTCATAATTATTTGCTAAACGGTATGAAGTAGTAAATTCTTTTTTATGTGAAAAGAACTGTTTTTTGATTCCATAATAATTAAAGTAAATTTTTAATAAATTATGAGGGTTGATCTTATCGTTTTCTTTTATTGTTGTTCCTAATTTTTGAAATTCAAAACTAGAATCAATACTAGTTTTTTGAATTAATAAACTTTTCTTTTGATTTGTTGCTAGATGTTTATTTGTGGGTTTCTTCTTTCGTGCCTCTAATAATTCTTCTATTCTTGGTAAACCTTGAACAATATCTCCAGTAATTTCTTTTTCAAAATTTAACAAGCCAATTACTTCATTCTTTTCAATAAATTCACCATTTTTACAATAAACACTATTTACTTCTTGTTCAAAATAATCTTCTGTTATTGAATGAATTCCAATTGACTTATTAAAAGGGTATTTTAAAAATTTTAAACCTGTTAAATTAGTATTAAAAGGATCCTTTTCTTTAATTGTATTAGGAATTAATTCAGAACTTTTTAATAATAAAGGTAGGCATTGTTTAATCTTTAACTGTGTATTTTTAATCTTAAAATTATTTATTTTTTGTTTTTCTTTAGATTCTTCTTGTTTTTCCTTAGTTAATGAAAAATTATTTAAAAATAATGGGATTGGAGAACTATAAAATTTTCCGTTTTTTTTCATAAACATTTTTGAAAATTTAATCTTAAATCCATATGATCTTTTATTTGGATCCAATTTTTCTACGATTGACCTTTTCGTAATATCGTAATAATTTAAGAAAGTATTTGTTTTATAAGTTGAAATATCCTTGTTTAAGCTTATTAATTTATATTGTAGATCGACTTTTTCTTTAGAATCATCCGTTTTACAATTGGGGAAAAAATAAGGGCGTCCTTTTTGTATTGTTAAGAATTTACCATTATCAATTAAAACTTTCCCGGTTTGGTTTACCTTAATATTATCAATTATTAACTCATTAACAGTTCTATTTTTTCCTTGTTCTTTTTTAACCGTGATACAATCATCATTGGATATTAAAAAAACTTGTTTTTTATTTGATCGTTTTGACTTAAATTTTACGATTTCTAAAGAATTCGTTGTAACCGATTCAAGATATCCTATAGTTGTATAAGAATCTATAAACTGAGTTGGTTCAACAAGTAAGCAAGATTGTAAATTTGTGTATTTTAAATGTGGTGGAATATATTGGTTTAATACTAATTTTTCTAAAATTTTCAAGTTTAAACGTTTCGTTTTAAACGAATTACTTAAATCGATTGTGATATTATTTTGTAATGAGTTTTTTGACTTTAAATTTATACTCTGCGAAATTAAATTTATACTATTCGATGTTTTAATTTTTTGATTTGTTTTATATAGATAATTTGTTTTGTTAGTTATTTGAAAAATTGATTTTGAGTTACTATTATTATGAAAAATTCTTTTTAAATTCTTTTCTTTAGGAATTTCATAAATAGCCAAAGGTCGAATTAATAATTGATTACTACTTTTTGCTGTAATATGCTCGCACAATGACGGTTGTGTTATTTCAATATTATCAAAAATAATTTCACCGGGATAATATACATTTTTGTTCAATTGTTCAAATTGTTTACCTTGGTAAACAGACCCTGCTTTAATTGCAATTTCCTCAATAATATTATTTTTTTGAGAAACACTTATTATACCAGCGGTTTTTGAAATAATATTTGGAATAATTTCGAAATTTTTTGAGATAAAATTACCATTTTCTACTAATAAAATGTTTTTATCACAATTTAATTTATAAGTTTCTTCAGAAAGCCAAATTAAAGAATTATGAATAATTTTCTTTTTTAATTTTAACTTTAAAAAGATATTTTCCATTTCTTGATAGTTTAAAAAGTTTTGATAAAAAATAAATCCATTTTTATCAATTTTACTTTCTAATTTTTTTAAATACGTTTCATAATGATTTTTACTTATTTTTTCATAATCTTCTTTACTTATTCCATATGGAATATTGTAAGAAATTAATTTATCGGTCGTGCTTTGTTTTTGTTTAACTCGTTGATCGTAATACAGTATTCCACCTGTTGAAGTCTTGAAATTATTATTAAATGAAAGTGCAAAAGGTTTATAATTATTACACCGTTTCCAATTTTTTAAATTTGAATCTTTTAATGTAGTTAAGTATTTTGAATTATCGTAATTAATTAGATAATTTTTATTGTTTCTAGGTTTACTAATTTTTTGAGTATAACTATTCTCTAAGAAATACGTATCATTTGTAATATGAATTTTTTGTTCTAAGACATTTTTTTTATTATCAAAAAGTTTAATATATCCTGAATATTGATTTATTAATTTTGTTCTAAAAATATAACTATTTTTATTAATTTTATGATCAGTATAAAAATTTAAAAAAGAATTACTAGGAGCTTGGTACACTTGCCCAGATAAAATCCATAATAATCTATTTTGTGTAATTAAATTTGTTCGAGCTTTTAACCTAGGAATAAAAATTTCACCAGCTGTATCGCTTAATATTGGCTTTCTTTCGGTTAAAGTTTGCTTTTCTGTACTTATTAATTCACCTATTATTGCGGATTTCTTCACATATTGATTACTTTTTACGAATAACATTGTATTTCGTAATAATTCCATTTGAATGATTTTTTCCTCCTGTTGCTGAGGAATTAAGATTAATGATCCTGAGTTTTTAGTAACTAAAACATCATCACCTCGGTTTGTCCGTAATATAATTGTTTTTAAGATTTTAGAAAATTTAATAACTCCATTTGTTGGGCTAATAATTTGTTGTCGAGCTTCTGAAGTAAAAATCCCTCCTGTATGAAAAGTTCGCATTGTTAATTGAGTACCAGGCTCACCAATAGATTGTCCAGCTAGAATCCCTACTGCTTCTCCTAAATCAACTAGATTTTGATTTGATAAATCCCAACCATAACACATTTGACAAATAGAATGGTATAAGCTGCAAGTTAACGGTGAGCGAATATGAAATTTTGAAATTTGTTTTTCTTCAAATGTATTTAATAATTTTAATGTTATATGTGCATTAGCTGGGGCAATTAATTTTTGAGCTTTTGGGTCGTAAACTGATTTGGATAAGATTCTCCCAATAATTTGCTCATTATCTAATTTATTTTCATTATCAATGATAAATGATGAAGATGTTCCGCAATCTTTTTCTCTAATAATAATATCTTGTGCAATATCGATTAAACGACGGGTTAAATAACCTGAGTTTGCGGTTTTTAAAGCTGTATCAACAATACCTTTACGAGCTCCATAACCAGACATCAAATAATCTGTAATGGTTAATCCTTCCCGAAAATTCTTTTTAATAGGTACACGCATAATTTCACCACTAGGGTCAGCCATAAGTCCTCTCATACCTACAAGTTGTCGAACTTGTGATAAATTCCCTCTGGCCCCTGAAAATGCCATTATATAAACGGAATTTAAAGGGTCATATGTTTTAAAATATGCTACTACATTATCTTTTAATGATTCACTTGCTATACTCCAAGTATCAATAATTTTCTGAAAACGCTCTACATCTGTAATTTTTCCTTTTAAACAAATTTTTTCTGCATTTAAAATATCTTGATTTGCTTTTTCTAGCATCTCATTTTTTGTTGCGGGTACTTTTAAATCTTCAATACTAATAGATATACCAGCTTGGGTCGCATACTTAAATCCAAGATATTTTAATTCATCTGCTAATAAAGAAGCCTGCATGGAATCGTATTTTGAAAAACTCCATGCTAATAATTCTTTTAATTGTTTTTTATTAATAAGTGTATTTTGATAAATATAATCTTTCATAATTCTTTTAGTTAAGTTTTTTTTAAATTCAAATACTTTAAAATTTAAGGTTTAAGGTTGTTTGAATTGTATAATTTAAAAGAACACGCCCAGTTGTAGTTTGTAAATATTGAACAATGGTTTTATTATTTTTATCTTTACGAATTTGAACATTTTCGTAATATTCAATATAACTTCCATCTTTTAATTTAATTTTTTTTATAAAATTTGAAGGTTTAGAAATGTTATGTTTATATCGAACCCAAATTGATGTATGAATTTCAATTTGATCTTGATTATACGCTAATATAACATCATTTAAATCAGAAAAATAATGATTTGAACCCAATAACCCCGGAATATTATTTACCGTTAAATAATAACAACCTAAGACCATATCTTGACTTGGCATAATGATTGGTTCACCATTTGCAGGTGATAAAAAATTATAAGGGGCTAACATTAACATATAACATTCTGCTTGCGCTTCTAATGAAAGTGGAACATGGACAGCCATTTGATCCCCATCAAAATCTGCATTAAATGCGGAACAAACTAACGGGTGAAGTTTAATAGCACGGCCTTGGATAATAATCGGCTCAAAAGCTTGAATCCCTAATCTATGTAATGTTGGGGCTCGATTTAAGAAAATGGGGTGATTCGATAAGACTTTCTCAAGTACTGGGTCTATAATTGGTTCATTCTGTTGAAGCAAATTTTTTGCAACTTTCATGTTGCTTGCTAACCCCTGATTAATTAATTCACGAATTATAAATGGTTGGAATAATTCAATTGCCATTTCATAAGGTAAACCACATTGATTCAATTTCAAACTTGGGCCTACGACAATAACAGATCTACCAGAATAATCTACTCGTTTTCCAAGTAGATTCTGGCGAAAACGTCCATGTTTACCTTTTATAATATCGGATAAGGATTTTAATGGTCGATTACTTGCACTTAAAGCAATTTTTCCACGTTTCCCATTGTCAATTAATGTATCTACTGCCTCTTGTAACATTCGTTTTTCATTTCGAATGATTAATTGAGGAGCATCAATTTCTAATAGTCGAAGTAGACGATTATTACGTGTAATTATTCTTCGATATAATTCATTTAAATCTGAGGTTGCAAAACGTCCACCTTCTAATTGAATCATTGGTCGTAATGCAGGTGGAATAACTGGTAATATTGTTATAATCATCCATGCTGGGTTTGCACCCGTCGTTAATAAATTTTCTAAAATACGAATTCGTTTAATCGATTGATCTCGTAATTTATAAATACGTTGATATTCCCATTTTTTAGACCAATGTGAAAAGTTATAAAAGGGTTGTTCTTTATGGAGTACTTTACTGCATAGTGTAATAAAATTACGTGTTTTAATTATTTCTTGATCAAGGTTTAATTTTTCTAATTCACGTTTAATTAAAACAGCACCAATTAAATAATTAGGTGTTGATCTCAATAAATATTTTGGTGTATTTCGACGTCGATTATGAGATTTTGAATGCGGTTTTAGTGGGTAGCCTGTGAATCCTAATTCTCGACAACGTCGATATTGCTGTAAATCCCAATGAAGTCCATAAAAAGCAATTTCATCTTCAGCAATAAAATATGCCAGAGATGCTAATTTTATTCGTTTTATTCGTTCATCATAAAAATTTACAATATTTGATTTTTTTGCTTTTGACTTTGCTTTAAGAAATTTTTTACAATTTAAAAGTGCTTTTGGGTTTTTAAGGTAATTACGCCATTCAATATCTGAAGAGGGATATTCCGGTATATCTTTATTATCCTTTTCTTTATTATCTCTTCGATCAGCAAATTCTATCCATCCAGTATCTAATCTTTTTTCGCATTGTTCTACTTCAAGAAGTAGGGCTATATAATTTGGTCGACTGTTCGTATACCAAACATGGGTAACCGGGTAAATTAAATTAATATGACCCATTCTGTGTCGTCGAACTCGAGATTCTGTTAATTCGACCCCACAACGTTCACATATTAAACCTTCATATCTAACTCGCTTATATTTACCACAAGCACATTCTAAACTTTTACTTGGACCAAAAATTCTTTCACAAAATAAACCATCCATTTCAGGTTTAAATGTCCGGTAATTAATGGTTTCTGACTTTTGAACTTCTCCAACAAATTGCCCATTAGGTAGTTTTCTATGGGACCATTGTAATATCCTCATAGGAGAAGCTAGTTTTATTTTGATATAATCAAATTCTTTTTCAGAGCGTATCATATTAAATTTTTAAAATGAAATATTATTTATATTCGATGTATGAGAAAATGTTTTTAGTAATGGATTATATTTTTCAATTAAATTTAGTTCAATTTCATAAGATTGGTCTGAACTAAAATTATCAATTCTATACGTACTTAAATCCAAGCCAATTGAACGTAATTCTTGAACTAAAACTTTAAAGGATTCTGGTACACCAGAAGTTGGTATTGGTTGACCTTTAATAATAGAGTTTAAAGTTTCATTTCTTCCTTGCATATCATCAGATTTAATTGTTAAGAGTTCTTTTAATGTAAAAGATGCCCCAAATCCTTCAAGTGCCCAAACTTCCATTTCACCAAACCTTTGTCCTCCATGTTGAGCTTTTCCTCCTAGTGGTTGTTGAGTTACTAATGAATAAGGACCAGTGGCTCTGGAATGCATTTTATCATCAACTAAATGAATTAATTTCAACATATATGCATTACCAACGGTAATAGGATTATCAAATTCTTTACCTGTTCGTCCATCAAGAAGTACCATTTTTCCTGGAGAATAAGGATTGAAAAGCCATGCTTCATCATTTTCAATTGAAGCTTGTCGTAATTTTTTATTAATTAAAATTCGTGAAACTTCTGAACCATACATTTCATCAAATGGTAAAATTTTAAAACGACGGTTTAATTTATGACCTGCTAATCCTAATAAACATTCATATAATTGTCCTACATTCATTCTGGATGGAACCCCTAAAGGGTTTAAAATAATATCAATAGGGGTACCATCTGGTAGAAAAGGCATATCTTGGCGAGGCAAAATACGAGAAATTATCCCTTTATTTCCATGACGACCTGCGATTTTATCACCTACTTGAATTTTTCTTATTTGAGCAATAAAAATTTGGATTTTTTCGAATTTATACGCTAATTTTGTCCGTCGGTTAAATGTTAAAGTTTCAATAACTCTTCCATATTCTCCTTCGGGCATTCTAAATGATGTATCACGAACTCCTTTTGCTTTTGCTCCAAAAATTGCTCTAAGTAATTTTGATTCTGGTAATTGTTCTGAATCATCTTTAGGAATAATTTTTCCGACTAAAATATCCCCAGGTTTTACAAATGTACCAATTGTCACGATTCCATCCTCATTTAAGTTCTGAACATCAGAAATACTTAAATTTGGAATATTATTTGTTGTTTGTTCTGACATTTCGGCTGTTCGGTCGATTTCAATCTCATATCTTTCAATATGAATTGACGTGAAAATATCTTCGTAGACTAATCGTTCATTTATCAAAATTGCATCTTCAAAGTTATACCCTTGCCACGGCATATAAGCTACTAAAACATTTTGTCCTAAAGAAAGTTCACTACTTATTATTCCTGGCCCATCTGTTAACATTTGGCCAGATTTAATTTTCTCACCTTCCCATACTATTGGTCTATGATTAATACAAGTTTCTTGATTTGAACGTTGATATTTTTGTAAATCATATTTCAAATGTCTACCAGAATTTTCACGGATAATGATTTTATTTGCTGTTACTGATTCGACTATTCCATCTCGTTGAGCATTTATTACCATACCTGAATCTAATGCAATTTGATTTTCGAGACCTGTCCCAACAATAGGTTTTTGTGGTAATAATAATGGGACTGATTGTCGTTGCATATTTGACCCCATTAAGGCGCGGTTGGCATCATCATGTTCAAAAAATGGAATTAAAGATGCAGCAACAGAAACAACTTGAATTGGAGAAACCGCAATAAAATCAACTTCAGATGGAGTAACAGTTAAAAAATCTTGTTTGTAACGTACTGGGATCAAATTCTTTGTTAAATAATTCTCTCCATTTGTTGAAATGTCAGCAGGAGCAATTTTATAAAAATCTTCAATATCAGCTGTTAAATAAATAGGATTCCCTGTTTTAATTACTTTTCCATTAATAACTCTCCAAAAAGGTGTTTCTAAAAATCCGGATTCATTTACTCTTGCACATGTTGTTAGTGAAGCAATTAACCCTACATTTTGTCCTTCAGGTGTTTCGATTGGACAAATTCGTCCATAATGACTTGGATGAATATCTCTGACAGCAAAACTAATACGATCTCTATCAAATCCTCCAGGCCCTAAACCACTAATACGTCGTCTATGCGTTAATGAAGATAGTGGATTTGTTTGATCCATATATTGAGATAATTGACTCGCTCCAAAAAACTCTCTAATAGTTGCTCCAACTATATTGAAACTTGATAATTGGCTTGAATATGTCTTATTTGTTTGACTTCGTAGTTTTCTTAATAATCTTTGGAATCCAATACGGAATAAGTTTTGTAATAATTCTCCGACTGAACGAACCCGTCGATTTTTTAAATGATCAATGTCATCACTAACTTGTTTAGAAGTAGATAAAGTTATTAATTTATCAATTATTGCAAAAATATCTTCATATGTAATTGTAGTGATTCGTTTTGATAGTTTTACATTTAATCTATTATTTATTTTTGAACGGCCAATTTTTCCTAAACGATAGTAAGAGGGGTCAAAAATTCTAGAAAATTCTGAAATATTTTTATAATAATTTTTATTTAAATTAAAACGTAATAGTTTATTTGGTTGATAAATGGAATGCGTTAAGACAGGTTTGTTAAAGTAAAAAAATTCGGAATTTTGTAAATTTTGACAAATTTCTAAATCAGTAACACCCATTTCTTTCAATAAATGAATAATTGGTTTTTGGGTTACTTTATCAAGTTGAATAATAATTTCATCTTCTTGATTTTTTATAGGATATTTTGAAATATTAATTTTTGTATTTTTTTGAAAACCAAACCTGATCCATGACCCATATTCAGGGATTAATGTTGCAGTGTATAATTCTTTTTCTTCATATTTTTTTTTGTAAATATCTTTTATTAAATGGTCATCTTTATATTGAATAATTTTAGATTTCGTTTTTAAATATTTTGTTTTGTTTTTAAATATTTTTGTTTGTGATTGGCTTCTTCTTTTATCTTTTTCTTTTTTAGTAAAGTTATACTTAAATTTAATAAGTTCTTTAAAACTATTAGTAAAATAAAGATTAGATTGTACTTTAGGGTTATTAATAATTGTATTAATTTTTGGTACAATATTTAATTTTAAGAAATTAAAGTTATTAAGCTGCGCAAAATTGTCTAAATCTCGAAGTAGAAAAACAAGTAGGTCTATATTAACATTTAAATTTAATAAAATTTTTGATTTTTCAAATATTGTATCGTATAGTTTTTTGATTTGTTTAAATTCTCTAGACACACTTTCAGATTTAGAGTTACCAGCATTATCACTTCTTACTTTCAGAAGTTTGTATTTTGTAATTGTTTTCGTTAATAAATTAAAACTATTAATTATTAAGAAAATTCGATGTTGGTTATCTAGTAATACGAAGTGTTCATTAGAGGTTAACCATTTTAAAAAAATTTTAATTCGTTTTCTTTTTGTAGATAAATTTTTTATTTTAAATAAACTTTTATAAACTTTAAAATATTCAATAAATGAAGACCCAAAATTAATTTCATAATTTTTTAATTCTTTAAACGAATAGCTCTTAATAGTTTCTCCCTGCCAATTCCAATCTTCCTCCTTTTTAATAAACTTTATTTTCTTTTTTTTATCATTAATTAATTTTTTCTTAACCGTTGGTTTTAAAAAATATAACCGACTCTCTGTAGGTAAAATTTCACTTGGTGGGGTAAAACTTTTTAATTTACCAATTTCACTAGATATTATCTTTTTAATTTTTTTAATTTTTTTTTGGTGTTTATTTTTTTCAAAATATACACCCGGACTCCTAATAATTTGACTAACAATAACACGTTCACACCCATTAATAACGAAAGTTGCGGAACTTGTCATTAATGGCAAGTTAATAATAGGAAATTTACTATGGTATTTTATAATATTTGTTTTTTTATTCCGAACTTCTAAAGGAATAACGAGTTGGGCAGAATAATTTGCTGTATATTTTTTAGCACGAACTATATTATAAATAGGTTTTACTAAACTATATTCTTGTCCAAATAAAACATATTCTGTATTTTGACTAAAATCATAAATTCTTGAAAAAGTATTTAATTCTTCATTTAGTCCTTGGGCAATAAACCAACAGAAACTTACTCGTTGCATTTCAATAAAGTCAGGTAGAGCAGTTGTATAATTCATCATATAGTAGTTTGAAAGTTTTATTAATAATTTATTTTAAATTCAATAATTACGAGGTTTTAGTGTAGGTAATAATTCTATAAAATAAATTAAAATTTTAATGTAAGCATTTTCTTGTTATGTAACTTAAAAATCGAATTAGTCTCGAATTCTAAAATATTAATTTTATTAATATAAAGTTATTTTTTACTAAGAAAATATTAATTTATTTTAGGAAAGAAATTAAATTTAATTATAGACTTTATAGTGGTGGTATTTAGTTTTTTATTGATAGCCGTTAAGAATTTTCATACTTAAGCTTATTTGGTTGTTAGAGTAAATCTTAACTGACTTGTAATGGTAAGCTTATTGTGGAAAGGTTAATTCTATTAATTTTACGAATTAATAAAAAATGTTTAACTAAAATAACCTATTTAAAATTAGGTTATTTTAAAGTTTAAAAAATGTTTTTTCAATTATTTTAACTTGCAGTTTTTAATAAAGCAGATAATTTTGCTTTTTTTCGTGCCGCCGTATTTTTATGATAAACATTTTTTTTTAAACCTTTATCAATTAAACTATAAATTGAATTTAGTACAATTTGTGCTTTTTCTTTATCAGTAGTACTTTGTGAATCTTTATAAATTTCTAGATCTTTTAAAAATCTTTTAGTCAGGGTTCTAACTGAACTTTTATAAAAACGATTTTGAAGAGTGTTTCGTTTACTGATTAATATGCGTTTTTTTGCTGATTTGTTATTTGCCATAAATAGAATTTAAAGATATATAAGTCAGTATTTATATTATATTTAATTTTAGTAAAATATAATATATTTAAGACAAAATGGAAAGTTTTTATCCTGAATATTTTTATATTCTCAATATTTTTTAAAATAAGATATTAAACCCTTGATAAGATAAGAATATTTAGGCAATATAGTAAAGTAAAAATACTATTAAAAATTCATTATATTATAGGAATTGTTATGGCAAAAAATAAAGGTACTAGAATATTAATTACTTTAGAATGTACCGAATGTAGAACAAATACAAATAAACGTTCTACTGGTGTTTCAAGATATTTAACTCAAAAAAATCGTCGAAATAACCCACAACGGATGGAACTTAAAAAATATTGTCCACATTGCAACAAACCAACTATTCATAAAGAAATAAAATAAAAGTATGTTAGCACAAAAACAAAAATTAGCACCTATTGGAATTAATCAAAAAATTGATTATAAAGATATTGATTTATTAAAATTATTTATTACTGAACAAGGAAAAATCCTTCCACGTCGTGTAACTGGAGTGACAGTTCAACAACAACGTCAAATTGCAAAAGCCATTAAACGGGCACGCATTTTATCTTTATTACCGTATGTAGCTTCTAATGACCTTTAAGAAGTTAAAGTTTATTAAGATGACGTAAGGAGGTATTTTAGCTGATGGGTGTAAGGAATTTTATTGATCGTGTATTTACAGTTATTTCAGATCTTATTCTAAAACTTTTACCTGCAAGTAAACAAGAAAAACAAGCTTTTGCATATTATAAAGCTGGTATGGCAGCTCAAGCCGAAGGTGATTATGCTGAAGCATTAGAAAATTACTATGAATCATTATATTTAGATGAAGATCAATATGATAGAAGTTATACTCTTTATAATATTGGTTTAATTTATGGTAAAAATGAAAACTACCCGCGTGCACTAGAATATTATCACCAAGCTGTCTCTTTAAATTCAAATTTACCGCAAGCTCTAAATAATATTGCAGCAATTTACCATAGACAAGGTCTGCTAGCATTAGAAATGGCTTCTCAAGATTATGATTCAGCAATGGAAATTTCTGAAGAATATGAATATATTGAATTAGCAAAAGGATTATTTGATAAAGCTGCAGAATATTGGTATCAAGCTCTTAAATTAGCACCCGATAATTATCCACGAGCACGAAATTGGTTAAGAATAACAGGGAGAGCTAAATCTTTAGATTCTTTCTAAAAAACACTCTAAAGTTAAAGTGAAAAAACATTTTATTCAAGAATTCCCCTTATTTTGGTGTACAATTGTAGGTAGTTAATAAATTTAAAATTTGTTATTGTTTTGAATAATTTATTGAATTCTGAAAGTATGTTTATTCTTAAATATTTAAAATATTTTAAATCAAAATGGTAGAAACTACAAATAAAGGTTACGTTTGTCAAATTATTGGTCCAGTATTAGATATTGAATTTCCAGGTGGAAACTTACCTCCAATTTACAGTGCAATTAAAATTGAGACTGCAGATGGAATAGGAAATATTGTTGAAGTTCAACAATTATTAGGTGATAACAAAGTACGTGCAGTATCTATGCGTTCAACAGACGGTTTAAAACGTGGTGTTGAAGCTGTTGATTTAGGTACTCCAATTACTGTTCCAGTTGGTACTCCAACCTTAGGACGAATCTTCAATGTAATTGGTGAACCCGTAGATGAGCAAGGTGATGTTTCTTTAGATGAAACTTTACCAATTCATCGTGAAGCTCCTGCCTTTACAGAATTAGAAACAAAACCATCAATTTTTGAAACTGGTATTAAGGTTGTAGATTTATTAGCGCCTTACCGTCGTGGTGGAAAAATTGGTTTATTTGGTGGTGCTGGTGTAGGTAAAACAGTATTAATTATGGAATTAATTAATAACATTGCTAAAGCACACGGTGGTGTATCAGTTTTTGGTGGTGTAGGTGAGCGAACACGTGAAGGAAATGATTTATACGAAGAGATGAAAGAATCAGGTGTAATTAATTCTACTAATTTCGCTGAATCTAAAGTAGCTTTAGTATATGGTCAAATGAATGAACCTCCGGGCGCACGTATGCGTGTAGGTTTAACGGCTTTAACAATGGCTGAGTATTTCCGAGATGTAAATAAACAGGATGTTTTATTATTTATCGATAATATTTTCCGTTTCACACAAGCAGGTTCTGAAGTATCTGCTTTATTAGGTCGTATGCCATCTGCTGTAGGTTACCAACCTACTTTAGCAACAGAAATGGGTGCATTACAAGAACGTATTACTTCAACAACTCAAGGTTCAATTACTTCAATTCAAGCAGTTTATGTACCTGCTGATGATTTAACTGATCCGGCTCCAGCAACAACATTTGCTCATTTAGATGCAACAACAGTATTATCACGTAATTTAGCTGCAAAAGGTATTTACCCTGCTGTAGATCCATTAGATTCTACTTCAACAATGTTACAACCTGGAATTGTTAGTGAAATCCACTATGAAATTGCAGAGACTGTAAAAGAAACATTACAACGTTATAAAGAATTACAAGATATTATTGCCATTTTAGGTATTGATGAATTATCTGAAGAAGATCGTACAACTGTTGCTCGTGCACGTAAAGTTGAACGTTTCTTATCTCAACCTTTCTTTGTAGCTGAAATCTTTACAGGTTCTCCAGGGAAATATGTAAGTTTAGAAGATACAATTAAAGGTTTTACAATGGTTTTAAATGGTGAATTAGATGATTTACCAGAACAAGCATTCTACCTTGTAGGGAATATTGACGAAGCAATTTCAAAAGCAGAAACTCTAAAATAAGGAGTACTTAATATATGGTTATGAACATTCGCGTTCTAACTCCGGATAGAGTTATTTGTTCTACAACAGCAGATGAAGTTATTTTACCTGGCTTGACTGGTCAAGTTGGTGTATTAGATGGACATGCGACTTTAATCACCGCTTTAGATACAGGATTACTTAGAATTAAATTAGCTGATAAATGGACACCCATTATTTTATGTGGTGGTTTAGCAGAAATTGATCGTAATCGTGTTACGGTTCTAGTAAATGATGTAGAAGAACTTGTTGCGGTAGAACTAAATGAAGCTACTAAAGAGTTAGAGAAAGCTACATTAGCAATTGAAAAAGCCGAAACAAGTAAAGCAAGACTTGATGCTTCAGTTGAATTAAAAAAAGCTACAGCACGTCTTGAAGGTATAAATTACTTATCATAAAATTTAATATTGGTAAAAATTTTTAAGAATTTTTTACCAATATTAAATTTTTTCTAGTATCTGTTATGTAAAAATATGGTATCTTATTTTTACATAACAGATACTAGAAAAAATAAAAGATCTATAAATTAACTTTATGGTAACAAACTCTGATTTTAATTTTACAAATAATGAAACAGTAATTTTAGAATTACCGTTTTCAGAACATATTGAAGAACTTAGACAGAGGTTATTTCATATATTTTGGATAATTTTATTTTTAACTTGTGCAGCTTTTATCGAAGTTAAACTCTTAGTTAAAATATTAGAACTCCCAGTTGATAATGTGAAGTTCTTTCAATTATCGCCAGGTGAATATTTTGTTTCAACTGTAAAAATTTCTTTTTATACAGGTTTACTTTTTGGAAGTCCCTTTGCAATTGGACAAATTATATTATTTTTATTGCCAGGTTTAACTAAAAAGGAAACAAAAGTTATTTTACCTTTATTGTTGAGTTCACTATGTTTGTTTGGTTTAGGCTTACTTTTCTCTTACTATGCTTTAATTCCAGCAGCTTTAAATTTTTTTTTAAATTATAGTGATGAAGTTATTGAGCCTCTTTGGTCATTTGACCAGTATTTTGAATTTATACTTGTCCTTTTTTATAGTACAGGTCTAGCTTTTCAAATCCCTATTATACAAATTTTATTAGGATTATTAAATTTTGTATCAGCTCAACAAATGTTAGGTGCATGGCGATATATAATACTTATCTCAACAATTATTGGAGCAGTTTTAACACCTTCTACTGATCCTCTTACGCAATTATTGCTTTCTTTTGCAATATTATTACTTTATTTTTCAGGCGTAGGTATCCTGTTTTTAATAAAAAATTAATTTATATATATACTTAAAAAGTATTTAATTCATGGCAACTAACAAGTTTTTTAAAAGTCTTTTATTTACTTTCACTATTGCTATAAGTTTATTTGGTTTTTCTGTAGAAAATTCATTTGCATACCCTGTATTTGCTCAACAAGGTTATTCAAATCCACGTGCAGCAAATGGTAAATTAGCTTGTGCTAATTGTCACTTAAACCAAAAAGCTATTGAGATTGAAGCGCCACAAGGTGTACTTCCGAATTCTGTGTTTGAAGTTGAAATAAAAGTACCATACGATGTAAATCGTCAACAAATTAGTGCTGAGGGTAAACCGGCAGATTTAAATGTGGGTGGAATCCTTATTTTACCTAAAGGATTTAAATTAGCTTCTAAGAAGCAAATTTCTCCAGAAGTAAAAGCAAAAAATAAAGGCGTATTTATTTCACCATATAGTACAGAATTTGATAATATTTTAATTGTAGGTCCAATTGCTGGTAAAAAGCATCAAGAGCTTATATTCCCTGTTGTTGCGCCTGATCCTGAGAAAGACTCAGATGTTAAATATTTATCATACCCATTCTATGCAGGTGGTAACCGTGGCCGTGGTCAAGTTTATCCAACTGGTGAAAAAAGTAATATAAATAGTTTTGGTGCAACTCAATCTGGTCAAGTTACTGAAATTACAGCGACTGAAAAAGGTGAATCTAAAATTACAATTGTTAACTCTGATGGTGTAACAACTTCTCAAACTCTTTCAGCAGGTTTACAATTACTTGTAAAACAAGGTGATATTGTAAAAGCAGAACAACCGTTAAACATGGATCCAAATGTTGGTGGTTTTGGTCAAGAAGAATCGGAAATTGTACTACAAAGTTCATCACGAATTTTAGGATACTTAGCTTTCTGCTTCTGTTTATTATTAACTCAAGTTCTTTTAGTTCTTAAAAAGAAACAATATGAAAAAGTTCAAGCTGCTGAACTTAATTTCTAATAGTTAATATATTACTTCAGATTTTTTATTTTAATAAAGAAGAGAAAATTACTTTGAGTAAAAACTTAATTAAGATAAAAAATTATTCAAGTAGTACGAATTTTTTGGTTATTCTTCTACCTATAAACTTTAACAATTATTATTCTTTAATTATTAAAGTTTATGGATAGAAGAATAATAATTGACTAAACTAATTTATAAATAATGAGTTGCTAGCTCCTTTTAAAGAAGATTATTTATTTGAGTTAGTTGTATTTATAATGATTTTATTTATTATTTATTTTTCAACAATGACGTTTTTTTTGTAGTTAAAACTATTGGTATTGTTTAGGTTGTATAAGAATAAGTGTGGTTTGGCTTTGGTAGGTTTTCTGAAGGTTTTTCAGTAAATGTTAACAAGTGTGAATTTACTAAATTTGTTTTAAATAATTTCTTATTATCAGCAAAATTTAGAATAAATTATTTTTTGTTTAATTTTGTTATTTCTTTAAATGGGTTAAATTACTTAACAACATTTTGTATTTTATTATTAATTTTAAATTCAATATTTTTTTTTACCATTTAAAATTAATAATATTTTAAAACAAATACGAAGTATTTAATTAAGTAACTACTTCGTATTTGTTTTATTTAATCTTCAATTTCAAATATTTCTTTAAAGACTTTTGATACTTTATCACCAGAATCAATTGATTCTAATGGGTCTTTTCGTAAACGGTGGCGTAAACATAAAGTAATAATACGTTCAATATCTGTTACAGTTACTTTGTCTCGACCATCATATGCTGCGTGTGCTTTTGCAGCCCGATTTGTTACAATGTCACCTCGTAGTCCATCTACATCTAATTGGCTACAAACTTCTGATATTTTAACACGTAAATCATAATCGAGTTGAACGGTTGGTAATAATTTTTGAGCATCAACAATTCGAGTACGTAATTCTTGTTGTTGAGTTTCATAATTTTCCATCCATACCATTGGTGTTTGGTCAAACGATGTTCGTTCTTCTACTACTTTTACACGTAAAATTGGATCTTTAACTGTCCGAATCTCCGCATGCATACCAAACCGATCTAATAATTGTGGACGTAATTCTCCTTCTTCAGGATTACCTGACCCAACTAATACAAATCGAGCAGGATGACGGATTGAAATTCCTTCTCGTTCTACTGTATTCCAACCAGACGCTGCTGAATCTAATAAAATATCTACTAAATGATCATCTAACAAATTAACTTCATCAACATAAAGTAACCCTCGATTAGCTTTTGCTAATAATCCTGGTTCAAAAGCTTTTATACCTTCTGTTAATGCTTTTTCAATATCAATTGTCCCACAAACACGATCCTCTGTTGCTCCCAAAGGTAAATCTACCATTGGAATTTTAATAAATTCTGTTTCTAATGTTTCACCATTTTGAATTGCAGTTTTTACTTCATTACCCATTAAATCTAAATCCGATTTATGAGAATTAAAAGGATCATCTTTAACAATTTCAATTTCAGGAAGTAAATCAGCGATGGCTCTAATTGTTGTTGATTTTCCTGTACCACGGTCTCCCATAATCATAACCCCCCCAATTTTTGGGTCGATTACATTCAACTGTAAAGCTAATTTCATTTCTTCTTGACCTACAATCGCAGTAAAAGGAAAAACAGGTGAAGAGAATTTTTTTAAATCTTGTGTTACCATAACTATCAATTAAATATATAAATTTTTGACCAAAGTTTAGATTATTGGTAAAGTGTTGCACCTAAGCGAATAGCTAAAACACTTGCTAATAAAGCAGACATTAATGCAATGTAAACTTGAAAATCAGTAATCATAATATTGTTTTTTTTATAAATTTCTAATGTAGATTGATTCTAAGGAATTAGAGTATCTTATTTTTTAATATTACCCTAACAAATTATATTTAAATTATAGTTTAAATATATAATTTAAATATAATTTGTTAATTTTTATAATTTACCAACTTGATTTTGTAACACCTGGTAATAGACATTGATGTGCCATTTCACGTAACACATGACGTGAAACTCCAAAATCTCGATAAAAACCTCTAGGACGACCAGTTTTCCAACAACGGTTTCGAATCCGTATTTTAGAACTATTTCTAGGTAAACGTTGAATTTTTGAATGAATTTCTAATTTTAAATTAAAATCACTAGTACTATTATACTCCTCTAATAACGCTTCGCGTTTTGATTCATATTTTTTAGTTAATTTAATTCGTTTTTTCTCTCTTTCAACCATACTTTTTTTTGCCATAAACTTATCTAAATTTTTAAATGTGGTTTAAATTGGAATAAATATTAATAATAAAGTTAAAAATAAAATTTAGTTTCTAAACTTTCTATATTTTAGACTAATTGTATATTTATACCATTTATATAGCAATATTTAAAATATCAAATTGAGTAATATTACTATTTTTGATATTTTAAATTATTTGGTTTACTTAGCTAGTTTTGAAATATACGCTGATTTTTTATCAGGTAAAATTGTATAACTACTTAATAGAGTACGGAATTCATCTCCTTCCATTGTTTCTACATCTAATAATCGTTCAACAACTAAATCAATAATCACACGATTATCTAAAATTATTTGAAGAGCTTTTTCTTCACAATAATTAATAATTTTACATACTTCATCATCAATTCTATCCCCAATACTTTCAGGGTATTCTGAATCTTGATTCATTGTACCACCTAAAAAGACTTGACCATTAGACTCATCTTCTAAAGCAATTGGACCAATGTTAGACATACCAAAACGAGTTACCATTTGACGCGCTAGGTTAGTAACTTGTTGTAAATCACTACTTGCACCGGTAGTCACTTCTGGGTCACCGAAAATAACTTGTTCTGCTGCACGTCCACCTAATGTTCCAATAATTCGTGCTAATAATGCCGAACGAGAAATTAAACTTTGGTCTTCTTCTGGTGTAAACCATGTTAAACCTTTTGCTGCTCCCCTTGGAGTGATTGTAATTTTTTCTACTTCATCATGTGATTGTAAAACTGTACCGGTAATAGCGTGACCCACTTCATGGTAAGCAATCAATTTTTTATTTTTACTGTCTTCCATTGGATTACCAGCAATACCACCAATGATTCGATCAATAGCTTGGTTAACTTCGTTTTTTGAAATTGTTTCTTTTTTGTATCTTGTTGCCAAGATTGCAGCTTCATTTAATAAATTAGCTAGATCTGCGCCTGAGAATCCAGGTGTCCGATTTGCTAATTGAACTAAAGAAACATCTTCTCCTAAAGGTTTGTTTTTTGCATGAACTTTTAAAATACTTATACGACCTAAACGATCTGGTAAATTAACTGTAACTTGTCTATCAAAACGCCCAGGACGTAATAATGCTGCGTCTAAAATATCTACCCGGTTCGTAGCACCAACAACAATTACACCTTTATTTTCTTTAAAACCATCCATTTCAGTTAACAACTGGTTCAGTGTTTGTTCACGCTCATCGTTTCCACCACCAACACCAGCACCACGTTCTCGACCAACTGCATCAATTTCATCAATAAAAACAATACAAGGAGCGTTCTCAGCAGCTTTTTGGAATAAATCTCTTACTCTGGCTGCACCAATACCAATAAACATTTCAACAAATTCAGAACCTGCTACACTAAAGAATGGAACATCTGCTTCGTTTGCAATTGCTTTAGCTAATAATGTTTTACCTGTACCAGGAGGTCCCACTAATAAAATTCCTTTTGGAATTTTTGCACCAACAACTGTATATTTTTCAGGTTCCTTTAAAAATGAAACAATTTCTTCAAACTCTGCTTTCGCCTCATCAACCCCAGCAATATCACTAAAATTAACCCCTGTGTCCGGACGGCGTTCAAATCTTGCTGTTGATTTACCTAAACTTAACGGTGACTGTCCACCTCCACCACCAAAATTTTCGGAATTTTGGAAGAAATAAACTAGACCTGCAATAAAAATTAATGGTAAAAGTAAATTGCTTGCTATGGTAACAAAAAGATTCTTTTGTTCCGCCGGATGGGCATCAAAATCAATATTATATTCTTTCAATTTTTGTATTAATTGAGAAGCTCCTACTGGGATTTCAACTCGAATTGTTTGTGGACGGTTCCCTAATTCTGGGCTAGAAGCTTGAACTATCGCATTTCGACTATTATCATATAAGTCAACTTGTTTTACCCATCCCATTTCTAAATATTCTAAGAAACGGCCATATGTCATACGTGAACTTACGACGTTTTGGTTCAACTGGGCTTCATTTCTTATAGCTTCAGGGCTTTCGGGGTTTTGTATTCCAAATGTTTTAACACTTAAATCAATAATACTAATAAGAATTAATCCTATTAATAATGCTCGTAAAATTTTTTGTCCCATCTTTTTATTGTAACTAATTTTTATATAAATATAACTTTGTAATGAATTGTAACATACTAAAAATATTAAAAACAACAAAATTTTTACCTATTTTTCTTCTAACCTTCTTTTTATAAAAGATGCCTTAAAAAAATTTAGATCTTAACTCTTGCCTTTTTGTTTATTTAACAGTAATATATTATTGTACTTATCAAAATGACATAATAAAGTAAAAAGTATTTTTACCTTAGATTTGGTACTAAAAATATAGCTGGTGTAGCTCAACGGTAGAGCAACGGATTTGTAATCCGTAGGTTGGGGGTTCAAATCCCTTCACCAGCTTTTATAAAATAATAGTTAATAAAATTGTTCTGGTAATTTTATTTCTCTTGGAATCGATATCATAATATGTATTACGTACTTCTAGGTTAGGTAAAATTCTAATAATGGTCAGAGAAGGTTAGGATTAAATATATCTTTTCTATTGTTGATCACTGAAACTTTTTAAAAGGGGTAGTGCAAACTCAATAAACTATACATTAAATT
>Ga0208671_10000073_pt1:65000-71354 | contig 71354 bp, 68 predicted proteins | sample ColrivemetaGS759_FD_187606 | JGI IMG/M metagenome (GOLD analysis project Ga0208671, IMG submission 187606) | Estuarine microbial communities from the Columbia River estuary - Ebb tide ETM metaG S.759 (SPAdes) (version 2) | ecosystem: Environmental > Aquatic > Marine > Intertidal...
TCCTTTACGTAATTCAGATATTGGATTATTAGCAGGTTTCTTATCAACTGTTGGATTAATTCTTATTTTGACTTTAGGGTTAACAATTTATGGAGCCGCTTCTTTTGGTCAAGAGAAAAGTAGTGGTAACGAGTTACAAACTAAAAAATCATGGGATCAGTTTAAAGGTGGATTTTTTGTAGGTGCTTGTGGAAGCGCAGGATTTGCTTTTATTTGTTTATCAAGTATCCCAACTTTTACATTAAATTAAATTTTTCATGAGAATAAATTGGTTATATTTAACCGATTTACTCTCTACTTTATTTCATTTAAATTATTTATAACTATTATTAATTATTATGAATTCAATTAATTTACAAGAAGAGTATGCTAAAACAGAAATAGCAAAACTTTTAAATTTATTAGACGAGGAATTGGTGGGCTTAGCACCTGTAAAAGCTCGTATTCGTGAAATAGCAGCATTATTATTAATCGATAAATTAAGAAAAAATTTAGGTATCACAGCAAGTAGCCCAGGTTTACATATGTCTTTTACTGGAAGCCCTGGTACTGGTAAAACTACTGTTGGCTTAAAAATGGCCGATATTTTATTCCAATTAGGGTATGTAAAAAAAGGACATTTATTAACGGTTACACGAGATGATTTAGTTGGTCAATATATCGGTCATACTGCCCCAAAAACAAAAGAAGTTCTTAAAAAAGCTATGGGTGGTGTATTATTTATTGATGAAGCTTATTATTTGTACAAACCTGATAATGAAAGAGATTATGGTTCTGAAGCCATTGAAATTTTATTACAAGTTATGGAAAATCAGCGTGATGACTTAGTTGTTATTTTAGCTGGATATAAAGAACCAATGGATAAATTCTATGAATCAAATCCAGGTTTATCTTCACGAATTGCAAATCATATTGATTTCCCTGATTATACAGTTGAAGAATTATTAACAATTGCAAAAATGATGTTAGAAGAACAGCAATATCAATTAACACCTCAAGCTGAAATTGCATTGACGGATTATATTGCCCGAAGAAAAGAAAAACCTTTGTTTGCTAATGCTCGTAGTATTAAAAATGCCTTAGATCGAGCTCGAATGCGCCAAGCAAACCGTATTTTTGATAGTCGAGGTCAAGTATTAACTAAAAAAGACTTAGTTAATATTGAAGCAGATGATATATTACAAAGTACAATATTTAATTAAAAACTATAAATTTTTTAATCTATAAATATGAGTTTATTAATTGTTGGGGGAACGGGTACTTTAGGACGCCAAGTTGTTTTACAAGCTTTAACTAAAGGTTATCCTGTTAGATGTTTAGTTCGTAACTTTCGTAAAGCTAATTTTTTAAAAGAGTGGGGTGCAGAATTAATTTACGGTGATTTAAGTATACCTGAAACAATTCCACCATGTTTTCAAGGTATTACGGCCGTTATTGATGCGTCCACAAGTCGTCCATCTGATTTAGATGTTGTAAAAACTGTTGATTGGGATGGGAAATTAGCTTTAATTGAAGCTGCAAAAGCTGCAAAAGTTAAACGGTTCATATTTTGTTCCACACAAAATTTAGATCAATTTTCGAATATTCCGTTAATGAAGATGAAACAAGGAATTGAAATTAAATTAAAAGAAGCACAAATTCCTTATACAATTTTCCGTTTAACAGGTTTTTATCAAGGTTTAATCGAGCAATATGCAATCCCAATTTTAGAAAATTTACCTATTTGGGTAACCAATGAAAATACTTGCGTATCTTATATGGATACTCAGGATGTTGCCAAATTTTGTTTAAAAGCTTTACAACTGCCTGAAACTGAAGATAAAACCTTCTTTTTAGGGGGACCAAAAGGTTGGGTTTCTACGGAAATTATAAATTTATGTGAACAACTAGCTGGGCAATCCGCTAAAGTTAACCAAATTCCACTTTTTGTTTTAAAATTAGTTACTAAATTTTTAGGTTTCTTTGAATGGGGCCAAAATATCAGCGATCGTTTAGCTTTTGTAGAAATTTTAAATGTTGAAAATGATTTTTCAAAATCTACTTTTGATTTGTATAAAACTTTTAAAGTTAAATCAAATGAAATTAATCAATTAGATGATTATTTCTTAGAATACTTTATTCGTTTATTAAAACGTTTAAGAGATATCAATTTTGAAGACATTCAAAAACAAAAAAATCTAATAATTTAAAATTCATATAATTTCATATGAATTATGTTATTTTTGCTGTAAAAGTTATTAAAAGTTCTGGACAAAGTTTTTTTGCAGATGGAACATCCCTTACTGAACTGACAGTTCAACTACCTCAAGTTCGAAAAAATAATATGAAAGTAATACTTCAAGTTTCGATTTGGGGAAAACTTAGTTATGATGTTGCAAAATATTATCAACCTGATGATTATATTATAATTGAAGGTTATATCTCACTTAAAAATATAAATACAGATCGAGCTGTTAATTTGTTAGATAAACAAGTTGAAATTTCTGTTTTTAAACTTTATCCATTACTTTTAAAATCATAAGAATTTATTTAAGAAATTAGTAATTATGATTTTTTATTCAATTAAATAAGTCATAATTATTATATTTTAGTATAATTAATATTATTAAAAACAGTTTTTAGGAAAAATTAAATGTTAACTTTAAAAATTTTAGTTTACACAACAGTTATCTTTTTTGTTTCTTTATTTATTTTTGGTTTCCTTTCAAGTGATCCTTCACGAAACCCTAATCGTCGTGATCTTGAATAACTAACAAAAAACTAGAGTGCAAACAATAAATATAGAATATTTGCTCTCTAGTTTTTTATTAAAATTTGATTTACTGATTTAATGTAATATATATCTTGTTTATATTTTTTAAGTATAGTTTTTTAAATTTTATTTATTTAAATTCTTATTTGTTTTTACTTTTTTTAAACTTCTAGTAATTATTTAAATAAAAATGGTTTTTTATTTAAAACTAAATTATTATATATATTAGTAATTTTAATTTTTATGAAATTTTTTACTAAATTATATATTTTTAATTTCTTTGATTTTTAATGAAACGTGTCAATTTATTAACTTTATTGTTCGCTGTTTTAATTGCTTTAACCCCAAGTCAAGCATTAGCTGATATTGGTGGTTTAACAAAATGTAGTGAATCTCCTGCCTTTGCAAAACGTTTAAAGGCAAGTGTAAAAAAACTAGAGCAACGAGCGAGTCAATATGAAGTCGATTCTCCACCAGCTTTAGCATTAAAACAACAAATTGGGCGTACAGAAGCTCGATTTGATAAATATTCTCGTTCAGAATTATTATGTGGTACAGATGGTTTACCACATTTAATTGCGGATGGACGATGGAGTCATGCAGCAGAATTTATATTACCAGGATTTGGGTTTATATATATTTCTGGTTGGATTGGATGGGTTGGTCGAAAATATTTACGTGCAGTAAGTACAAGTGCTAATCCAAGTGAGAGTGAAATTATTATTAATGTTCCTTTGGCACTAAAAATCATGACAACAGGTTATATTTGGCCAATTTCAGCATGGCAAGAATTAATCAGTAACGATTTAGTAGCAGTTAGTGAAGAAATAACTGTGTCACCTCGCTAAATTCATTAATTATTTAAGCTAATATTGATTTTATTAATATGAACGACTTTCAAAAATATCTATCAACAGCTCCTGTTCTTTTAACATTATGGATGACATTTACCGCAGGATTTATTATTGAGATAAATCGCTTTTTCCCTGATATGTTAGGATTATATTTTTAATTTTTAAATAAATTTAAAGATTAATTGTTCGATTATACATGATTTTTCGATTTATCGAAAAAAAAAATTGTAAATAATCGAACAAATTTTTCTATGTTAACTGAAATGATAGTTTATAAAACTAAAAACATTTAAAATCAAGATCTTTTTTAATTGTTACATCGGGATAGTAGGATTTGAACCTACGGCACCCTGCTCCCAAAGCAGGTACTCTACCAAACTGAGCTATATCCCGTTATTACTATAATAACGAAATCAACTATATCATACATATAAAATTATGTTAAGTCATTAAAAATTTAATGAAATACTTTTCAATATATTTTATATACTATTCTATTAGTTCCATTAGAAATAATATATAGAAGCGGTTTCTAACAACTTCTAAATGAGTAGTTTTTATTTTAAAATTAAAATATTTTTTTAAGAATAAAGCTTAGGGTCGTCATAAATTATATATTTTCAAGATAAGCTTAAGTTAAAATATAAAATAAAAAAGAAGTAAGTGTAACCCAATCAAAACTTGACAACTCCTATAGACTAATTTATATATATATGTGTAGAATATCGAGAGTTAAATAAATAAATTACTTTTAAAAATAAATTTAAAGAATGGTTTTTAACAACCGTATCAAAGAAGTACAAACAATAGTTTATGATGGATTTAAGGGAGTCTTTGATTCCATCGCTGGATTTTTAGGGTACCCAGATGTTCCTGGTATGCCAATTTTTCCACTAGACTCAAAAGCACGTGACCAATTAATTGGCCAAGATTTATTGCCTAAACATCTTACAGACATACCTCCTAGTCAAGTACAACGGCCTGAAACTTTGACTGAAGCATTGTTTGGTACTTTTCCGTATACAATGCCAGTCGAGAAACATTTTTATCAACATAAGGCCGAAGGATATTATAATTATTATGTTGAAAATTATAGAAATATGTACTTTCTTCCTGATTGGGTTTCAGGATATATCCAAATCCACTTTAATATAACAGTTGATCACTCCAATTTAGAATTGTGTCGTGATGTATTTTTTTATGTTATATTACTTTATGGAGCAATTGTTAGTATACGAACAACATTATTTTGGATGCTTGCAATTAATCCCTATACGTACCCTTGGGTATTCGCTGTTGATTTTGTAGATTGGATTTATGATGGTTTAGCTGGGATATTACCATGTGTTGCCGGAATTGATTTAGTTCCAACTTTTTTAGCAATGATAATTGGAAAAATTGCAGATTCAGCAAATCATCTAGTTTTTACTATGCCATTTTTACCAAGTGAAGGTAATAAAGTTAAAATGTTGATTGATGGTGAATTAAAAGATGTTGTCCAATTCCATTATCTACCATATCTATGGTATAAATATCCAATTCCAATGAATCTTAGAGAGTTTTGGTATTCTGAGCGTCCTGATATCTTGAATTTTATGGAAAAAAATTATAACCAATTTGGTATCAATTTCCGACCATTATTGTCAGGTTCAGAAGTACATTCTATGTTAGATTCAACAACTTTTGTGGATTCTATTATTACTACTTCTAAAGGTTTTTTGGGGCTTCTTTAGTAAAAATTAAAAGAGTCTCAAATAAATTTGCAGAGAGAAATTTTCTAATTTTATTTATGAATTTTTTACTCATTAATTCGAATATAAACAAATTCATAAATAAATATATTTTTTTATCTTTTCTTCTTTAAGTATTAACTATATGTTATTATTTTAATATTAGAGTACGCTAATAAATAATTAAATTAAATATTTAATAATACAGAGTAATCCCGGATTAATAACATTAATAATGCGGTATAATACTATTTAGATTTAATTTTCACTTTTCAGTGATAACTAAAACATAAATTATGGATATTTTAAGAGAGTTTGATCCTGGCTCAGGATGAACGCTGGCTGTATGCCTAACACATGCAAGTCGTACGAGAGTTTTTAACTCTAGTGGCGGACGGGTGAGTAACACGTGAGAATTTGCCTTTAGGAGGGGGATAACAATTGGAAACGACTGCTAATACCCCATATGCTTCCGAGTGAAATGGATTTATATTTATCCGCCTAAAGAGAAGCTCGCGGCTGATTAGCTTGTTGGTAAGGTAAGAGCTTACCAAGGCGACGATCAGTATCTGGTTTGAGAGGACGACCAGACACACTGGAACTGAGACACGGTCCAGACTCCTACGGGAGGCAGCAGTGGGGAATTTTCCGCAATGGGCGAAAGCCTGACGGAGCAATACAGCGTGAGGGAAGACTGCCTATGGGTTGTAAACCTCTTTTTTCAGGGAGGAATAAAATGACGTGTACCTGAAGAATAAGCATCGGCTAACTCCGTGCCAGCAGCCGCGGTAAGACGGAGGATGCAAGTGTTATCCGGAATCACTGGGCGTAAAGCGTCTGTAGGTGGTTTAATAAGTCAACTGTTAAATCTTGAGGCTCAACTTCAAAATCGCAGTCGAAACTATTAGACTAGAGTATAGTAGGGGTAAAGGGAATTTCCAGTGGAGCGGTGAAATGCGTAGATATTGGAAAGAACACCGATGGCGAAAGCACTTTACTGGGCTATTACTAACACTCA
>Ga0208671_10000075_pt1 | contig 70064 bp, 75 predicted proteins | sample ColrivemetaGS759_FD_187606 | JGI IMG/M metagenome (GOLD analysis project Ga0208671, IMG submission 187606) | Estuarine microbial communities from the Columbia River estuary - Ebb tide ETM metaG S.759 (SPAdes) (version 2) | ecosystem: Environmental > Aquatic > Marine > Intertidal zone > Estuary ...
TACAACCCAGTAGGCTTTCTTCCCTCACGCGGTATTGCTCCGTCAGGCTTTCGCCCATTGCGGAAAATTCCCCACTGCTGCCTCCCGTAGGAGTCTGGACCGTGTCTCAGTTCCAGTGTGTCTGATCGTCCTCTCAAACCAGATACTGATCGTCGCCTTGGTAAGCCATTACCTTACCAACTAGCTAATCAGCCGCGAGCTTTTCTTTAGGCGAAAGAATTCGTTTCACTTAAAAAAGCATATGGGGTATTAGCAATCGTTTCCAATTGTTATCCCCCTCCTAAAGGTAAATTCTCACGTGTTACTCACCCGTCCGCCACTTGAGTTAAAAACTCCCGTACGACTTGCATGTGTTAAGCATACCGCTAGCGTTCATCCTGAGCCAGGATCAAACTCTCTTAAAATATCCTTAAATTTTAAATCTATTTCTATAAATTAGAAGTATTTTTAATAGTTGTTATTATAATACTATATATAACAATTAGTATTACCTATAGTAAAAATGCTAGTTTATTTTAACTACTTTTTTTTATTATATATTTAATAAACTAAAAAAATTCTGGAAACCAAAAGTATGTGAAGCATTGGAAACAGAATCTAATAAATTAGCAGGTATTTCAATATTATTTATGTAAGTTGTAGGAATATCATGTTGATAAATCTGTTTTAATAATCGTGAAGGTATAAACTCAACTCCTTCACTTCCATAATATTTAATTAAATTTTCAATTACATATGGTGTCGAATTATACCATTCTTCTTTTACTTTTTCCGGTATTTCAAATATTTTCCACAATTTTGGTAGTCCAACGAATTTGTAAACTTTATGGATACCAATATTCTCTTTTATTGCTTCACTTGGAAGATATGGCATTGTTAAAACTAAATTTTTTACATACATTGCAAAAGTTCCTAACATACCTAAAAGTATACTTGAGCCTATTTCAATTCCAAAAAAAGCTGGAAATACTCCAGCTAAAGAATCCATAAACCATTCAGTTGCGGTTAATAGGACAAACCATGGCATGGTATAAGGATTAAATATAAGCCAAAGGCTTATAGCTAATTTTGCTGAACATAATGCCATGAAAAATAAAATACAATGATAAATAAACTCTTGAATAAAAATTAAATTTGCGGTATCATCAATAACATTTATTCCACCAAATAGTTGAATGATAGCGGAAATAAAATCAGGTAAGAAAGTAGCTTCTTGACTTACTAGAAAACCCATGAGCATATCCTTACCTTCGCTAAATAAAAAAACTTTATGGTGTATGACTTGTTGAGTAGGTGAAAATAATATGTCTTTCCATCTTAAAATGTTAGGTACTTCTACTTCTAAATATTTCATCCCTTTATTTAAAGATTCTTCAATTGGCATACCAAAAGCAAGTTCTTGAATAAAATTTTTTGAAACCTTTCTTATAATTTCAGTCATAACTTTGATATATTTTTTATTAATACTAATTAATATTTAATTGAATTTGTAAACTTAGATAGACTTATCGGGATAATAGGAATTGAACCTATGACACCCTGGTCCCAAACCAGGTACTCTACCAAACTGAGCTATATCCCGAGAGCCAAAGACTCTAAGCTATGATTTTTATTATAATTTATAAAAAATTATTAAGTCAATATTTAAGTTTTAAAAAACTTATAAAAAAATAAATTGATAAGACCTCATTAATGAGGTCTTATCAATTTATTTTTTTATAAGTCCTCCAATATGCGAAATAACATCTCCAACAGTTTTAATCTTACCAGCACTCTCATCAGAAATTTCAATATTAAATGCTTGTTCAAATGCCATAACCAATTCTACAACATCTAAAGAATCTGCCCCTAAATCTTCGGTAAAACTCGCATCCGGTAAAACTTTATCCGCATCAACACTTAACTGTTCAACTATAATTTGTTTAATTTTCTCTACTAACTCGTTAGTTTCTGGTGATGTGTCCGACAAGGTATTTCCCTCCTCTTTAATAAAATAAATATTTATCGAATTGATATAAATTATACTACAATATCTTCAAAATTACACAGTTATTTAATTTTATTTGCCTTTTAATCAAATTAAAAAATTACTTGCAGTAATTTTACAATTTGATTAAAAGTTGGACGATTAACAATATAAATAGGAATATTTTTTTGTTGAGCAAATTTTTTTAATTTAAGATTTTGTTTTAAATATTTTTTTAAACCAATAATAAGATTAGCTTTTTTAATATCCTTTGTAAGGACAACCTCTAACCCTGTCTTTGAAATAACTTCTTTAATCAGATTGGGCGAAACTAAATAAGCATAAATTAATAACTTTTTAACATTGATTAAAGAATACTTTTTGTAATTTAAATTATTAAATTTTGCAGAATCAAAGGAACACGTTAAATTAACCAAATTTACCACTAGTTGATGCAATCACAAATGCTGCATATGTTAAAATATAACCTACTGTAAAATGAACTAAGCCAACAAGACGAGCTTGTACAATAGATAATGCAACAGGTTTATCACGCCAACGTACTAAATTAGCTAAAGGAGTTCGTTCATGAGCCCAAACTAATGTTTCGATTAATTCTTGCCAATACCCCCGCCATGAAATTAAAAACATAAAACCAGTTGCCCAAATTAAATGACCAAATAAGAACATCCAAGCCCAAACTGACAAATTATTCATCCCATACGGATTATATCCATTAATTAATGGTGAAGAATTTAACCATAAATAATCACGTAACCAACCCATAATATAATTTGACGATTCATCAAACTGAGCAGGATTACCTCCCCAAAGTGTAATATGTTTCCAATGCCAATAAAAAGTGACCCAACCAATCGTATTTAACATCCAAAACATAGCTAAATAAAAAGCATCCCAAGCTGAAATATCACAAGTACCTCCACGACCAGGACCATCACAAGGAAAACTATAACCAAAATCTTTTTTATCAGGCATTAATTTTGATCCACGAGCATCTAACGCACCTTTTACAAGAATTAAAGTAGTTACATGTAAACCTAATGCAATTGCATGATGTACTAAAAAATCCCCTGGACCAACTTTTAAAAACAAATCATTTTTATTACTATTAATTGCTTCTAACCAACCAGGTAACCACAATTGATCTCCCGCAACCGTAGCAGGACTAGTAGCTGATGATAGCAAAACATTAAAATTGTAAATAGCTTTACCTGAACTTGCTTGAATATATTCGGCAAATAAAGGTTCAAATAAAATTTGTTTTTCAGGTTGACCAAAAGCAACTACTGTATCATTATGTATATATAATCCTAAAGTATGAAATCCTAAAAATAATGAAGCCCAACTTAAATGTGAAATAATAGCTTCTTTATGTTCTAGCATACGAGCTAAAACATTATTTTTATTCAATTCCGAATCATAATCTCTAACAAAGAAAATTGCTCCATGTGCAAAAGCTCCAACCATTAAAAAACCAGCAATATATTGATGATGTGTATATAAAGCAGCTTCTGTTGTAAAATCTTTAGATAAATATGCATATGGAGTTAAAGAATACATATGTTGAGCTGTTAATGAAGTAGCAACACCTAATGCAGCTAATGCCAAACCTAATTGAATATGTAAAGAATTAGTTATAGTTTCAAATAAACCAACGTGACCTAAACCTAATCGACCTCCTGGAGGTCGATGAGCATCTAAAATTTCTTTCATATTATGACCAATTCCAAAATTGGTTCTATACATATGACCGGCAATAATAAAAATAACCCCTATTGCTAAATGGTGATGTGCGATATCAGCTAACCATAATGATTGTGTTTGAGGATGAAAACCTCCTAAGAATGTTAGGATTGCTGTTCCAGCTCCTGTGCTTGTCCCATATATATGATTAATAGAATCGGGATTTTCAGCATAAACCGTCCAATTTCCTGAAAAAAACGGAACTAATCCGGCAGGATGAGGTGCAACTGTTAAGAAATTGTCCCAACCAACATGAATACCACGTGACTCTGGAATAGCAACGTGTACTAAGTGACCTGTCCAAGCTAATGAACTTACACCAAATAAACCAGATAAGTGATGATTTAATCTAGATTCATTATTTTTAAACCAAGATAAACTTGGACGGAATTTAGGTTGTAAATGTAACCAACCAGCAAATAATAATGTACAAGCTAATAGTATTAAACAAACTGAACTTGAATAAAGTTCGTTATTATTTCTAAATCCTATTGTATACCACCATTGATATAAACCTGAAAAAGAAATGTCAACCGGATATGCATTCTTTTTACTAAAAGCTTTTAATGCAGATTCTCCAAAATGAGGATCCCAAATACTATGAGCAATAGGTTTTATTTTTAATGGTTTTTCTATCCATTGTTCAAAATTTCCTTGCCATGCGACATGAAATAAATTTCCAGCGGTCCATAAAAAAATAATTGCTAAGTGACCAAAATGTGAAGCAAAGATTTTTTGATATAAATTTTCTTCAGTCATACCGTCATGAGCTTCTAAATCATGGGCAGTCGCTATACCATACCAAATTCTTCTAGTTGCTGGATCTTGTGCAAGAGCTTGGCTAAATTTTGGAAATTTAGTTGCCATAATCTTCCGATACCTTTTTATATAATTTAAAGTTGTAAAGAAACTAACCAGTTAAAGTAAATATAATTAAAATATTAAATTATAATTTTAAATACACTTTATATAAACATATAAGATTATTATTAAGTAATAGAAAAGTAAATTGAAACAAAATGAAACCATTTAAAATAAAATTATTCCAAAATTATTCAAAGGAATTAAAAATTACTAATTAATAAAGAAAAATTTCTTAATACTTTTATGTAATAGAAATTGAACGTGCTAAAAAGAATGCCCACGTTGTTCCAATACCACCTAATAAATAATGCGCTAAACCTACTGCACGGCCTTGAGTAATGCTTAAAGCTCTTGGTTGAATAGATGGAGTAAAGTTTAATTTATTATGAGCCCAAACAATTGATTCGATCAATTCTTGCCAGTATCCTCGTCCACTGAATAAAAACATTAAACTAAATGCCCAAATAAAATGTGCTCCTAAAAAAATTAAACCATAAGCTGATGAAGCAGAACCATAAGATTGAATAACTTGTGAAGCTTGCGACCATAAGAAATCACGTAACCATCCATTAATAGTTATTGAACTTTGCGCAAAATTTCCACCAGTAATATGAGAAATAACTCCATCAGGTGCTACAGTTCCCCATACATCAGATTGCATTTTCCAACTAAAATGAAATATAACAACTGAAATTGCATTATACATCCAAAATAAACCTAGAAAAACATGGTCCCAACTTGAACTTTGACAAGTTCCACCTCGTCCTGGACCATCACAAGGGAATCGGAAGCCTAAATTTGCTTTATCAGGAATTAATTTTGAACTACGTGCATATAAAACACCTTTTAATAAAATTAAAACTGTTACGTGAATTGTGAAAGCATGAATATGGTGAACCATAAAATCAGCTGTTCCTAATTTAATTGGCATCATAGCAATTTTTCCTCCAACTGATACTATATCACCACCGAAAGCATAACTTGTTGTTGCTAAAGTGTTCGGAGCAGTTGTTTCTGGTGCTAATAACTGAACATTCTGAATCCACTGAGCAAAAATTGGTTGTAATTGAATTGCTTTGTCAGAGAACATATCTTGTGGTCGACCTAATGCTCGCATTGTATCGTTATGAATATAAAAACCAAAAGCATGTGTACCTAAGAAAATACAAACCCAATTTAAATGAGAAATAATAGAATCACGATGTCTTAATACTCTATCTAATAAATTATTATAATTATTAGCAGGTGTATAATCACGGACCATAAAAATTGCTCCATGAGCAGCACCACCCACAACACAAAATCCACCAATCCACATATGATGAGTAAATAATGAAAGTTGAGTCGCATAATCTGTTGCTATATATGGATAAGGAGGCATTGCGTACATATGATGTGCGACAATAATACTTAAAGAACCCATCATAGCTAAATTAATAGCAAGTTGAGCATGCCAAGAAGTTGTTAAAATTTCATATAACCCTTTATGACCTTCACCAGTAAACGGTCCTTTGTGTGCCTCTAAAATTTCTTTCATATTATGACCAATACCCCAATTTGTTCTGTACATATGACCAGCAAAAATGAACAGGATTGATAAAGCTAAATGATGATGAGCAATATCTGTTAACCATAATCCACCAGTTATTGGATTTAAACCACCTTTAAATGTTAAAAAATCAGAGTATTCACCCCATTGACCAGTAAAAAATGGTACTAAACCACTTTTAAAACTTGGATATAGCTGTCCCATCAAATCACGGTTAATTAAAAACTCATGAGGTAATGGAATCTCTTGAGGAGAAACCCCTGCATCTAATAATTTATTTATAGGCAAAGCAATATGAATTTGATGTCCAGCCCATGATAAACATCCTAACCCAAGTAAACCGGCCAAATGATGGTTCATCATTGATTCAGCATTTTGAAACCATTCTAACTTTGGTGCAGCTTTATGGTAATGGAACCAACCGGCAAATAACATAATTGCTGACATTATTAAGCCACCAATCGCTATCCAATATAATTCAACTTCACTTGTAATTCCTTCTGCTCTCCACATTTGAAACCATCCTGAAGTCGTTTGAATACCTTGGAAATTACCACCAACATCACCATTTAAAATTTCTTGACCTACAATGGGCCAAACAACTTGTGAACTTTGTTTTATATTAATTGGATCATTTAACCAAGCAGAATAATTCGAAAAATATGCACCATGAAAATGCATTCCACTAATCCATAAAAAAATTATTGCTAATTGACCAAAATGAGCACTAAAAATTTTACGAGAAACTTGCTCTAAAGAGTTTGTTTGACTATCAAAATCATGAACATCTGCATGCAAATTCCAAATCCAAGTAGTTGTTTGAGGACCTTTAGCTAAAGTTCTTGAAAAATGTCCAGGTTGAGCCCATTTCGCAAAATTAGTTTCGACAGCGTCTTTTTCTACAAAAATTTGTACATTTTTTGTTCGACGCTCACTTGAGCTTATTGCCATTTAGTTTCTCCTTTAGGGAGACAAAATTCTATGAAACTCTCATATTAAGCAAAAAAATAATAACATTTATTATTTATTAAATATGAGTTTTCATTAAATTATTATAATTCGTTTTCAAAAATATTTTACATTAATTAATAATGTAATAAATATTTTTAATAATTAATACTTTTTGTTAGAATTTTAATTCTTAATTTAGAAAACAAAAAAAATTAAAAGATTATTACTTATTAATTTTATTATAAAACTTTAAGAAACTTAACCATTTTTATTTTAGTACTTGTCTCCATAAAATTATACTTTTTAAAACTATATTGAATCTTATTTCAATAATTAACTATCGATGTTAACAGATAAATCAACCAATAGGTTATATCAAGTATATAAGGCATTATAAGGGAACATTTTTTTATACAAAATAATATTAAAAGTTATAGTTCAACACTTTAGATAATAATACATCACTATAAGTTAAAAAAACTATCAAATAACGTATTAATAGTAAGTATCTTTTTCTAGTAATATGGTTGTATATTACTAGAAAAAGATACTTACTATTAATACGTTATTTGATATATCAAATCTATTCTTTATCCAAAAATTTAGCTACATGATCACTAGTTACATTATGTAATATCGAATAATTTATATCATCACAACATGAAACAACTTTTCCGAATAAACTTATATCAACTAACACCCATCCCATATCCACTAATCTCATTTCACTTTTTATAATAATTCCACTGATTTGTGATATTAAAATTGCCGTATTTTTAATTCTTCCAGTTTTAGAAATTAAATTCAAAGCAAGAGCGCCCGTAGCTAAATATGGACCTAACGCCAGTATTAAAAAACGTTTATAGCCATATAAAATCAACTCAGACTTAATAGTATCTTTCACCAATTGAGTACCTTCTATACCAGCTGCAGTCATCAGGCTTCCTGTAATTATACGGCGCTTTAGTACCTTATATTGTTTTTCAAGTAATGCTTTTTTATGCGGGTCCACCTTTGATAAAAGATGGGGAACCCCCAAAACAGAACTTTTTGTAAAATCAAAAAACACTAAATTCATATATCAACAAATAATTATTAAGTTTAATTAAAGGACAATTATAGATTTTATAGGTTTTATAAAGATGATCCTAAACCAGAATATGAGCCATAAATGAATGTGCCAACGACTGTAATTATTGCTAAACCAGCAACTAATCCTATAAGCCATAAAGGAATTCGAGAAGTATTCATAAAATTTACCTTATATTTATATAATATATATAATAGATTAATTGAAAAAATAACTTGAAAATAATACAGCCAAAACAAAAATTAATAAAAGTCCCCAATAAAGAGAAGTTCTATTTAGTTCTACAGCTTGTTTGTTAGGATTTGGTCCTGTCATAAAATTTACCTCGTATTTGTATATATTAATTTATCGTTGAATAAATTGCATCGCTGTAATTGCACCTATGAAAAAAACAGTAGGAACTGCTAAACCATGAATTGCAAGCCAACGAAAAGTAAAAATTGGATAAGCTATGGGTTGATTAGTATTTTTTGTCATATATTTTTTTTATAAACCTTTAGTTAAATCTTCTAATTCTTGTTTTGCACTAAAACGATCATTTACCAGTGGAACTTGCTGACGATCTTGTGTAAAATATTCATTTGGACGTGGTGTACCAAAAACATCATAAGCTAAACCTGTACTTACAAATAACCAACCTGATACAAAAAGTGACGGAATCGTGATACTATGAATAATCCAATAACGTACACTTGTAAGAATATCCGAAAACGGACGTTCACCTGTAGATCCACCAGACATAATATTAGATTTCTCATTAAATTAAAAAATGATTATTACTCATTCTAGATCTTAACTTAAAGCGGTCAGGGGGAATCGAACCCCCATCACTAGCTTGGAAGGCTAAGGTTTTACCACTAAACTATGTCCGCATACTCTTAAGTATAAAACCTTAACGCTTTTAAAATCAATGAAATCTTACAAATTTTCAAGTTTTAAATTTAAAAATTTTGCTAAATCTGATGCTTCATTTTCTATTTCAGAAATTGTAATTGGTTTGTTTATCGGAGTTAAAGGAATTTTTCGTTCATCTTTTAAACATAAATAAATAATCCGTTTTGGATTCAATCCTTCAGAAATTTTAACTCCAATTGATTTAATATTAGTTAAAGAATAAGTTAAAAGAATTTCTCTATTTTTACCTGGAAATCCTTTTCGAACTATTTTAACAAGATTTTCCATTTTATTAAATTCATTATAACCACTTCCTACATCTAATAATATCATTAGAAAAATATATAAACTTAATAATAAACTTAAAGTACCATAAAATATCATAACTAAACCTTGTGGAATAAAAACTAATTGCATCGAATTAGTGAAAGGTAATAAGTTAATTTTTATATAACTTGATAAACCTGCTAATAAAAAACTAATTCCACCTATTAATAAAAAAAAAGTCCAAAAATAATTACTAAAACATCGAGACCCGATTATTTTATTCTTACGAATAGTTTCTTGCATGTATTGATAAAATTTATTCAAAATTAAATGAATTTTAGTGACTGAAAAATAAACTTGGTACTATCATAAAATAAGAACTAACTAAATTACCGTTACATATAGATATATTCAATATAACAAAAATATTGAACTAGCTCTAAAAAATTTAACTGATTACTTTAAACTTAATTTATTCGTTACATGAACATTATAATTTATAAAACATTCTTAATATCAAAAATGATACTATAAATCTGGAAGTATTAGATACGAAGATTTAAAGATTTATTTCAAACTAATTTAATTACTAGAATTATCCTTTTAGGAAGGTATTATATACATATCTATATATAATTTTAGATTAATTTAATAGATTTTAAGACTAAAAACAAACCAGCAGTTATTGCAAAACAGAATGCTAGTAATAAAAAATAATCTATAGCTAAAATCATAACATTCTTTTCCCCTTTAAAAATGAAATTTTTAAAAATTTTTATATTTATTAGTATATATTATATATTAATAAATAGCAATATTTGTTTAAATTTTTTGCTTCGTAAAAATGTTCATTTTGAATACTTAATATGTATTAAAAATTCTATTATTCATTTTATTAAATTTTTGATTAAAACTATGGCTAATTTTATTAAACCGTATAATGATGATCCTTTTGTAGGCCATTTAGCAACACCTATAACATCTTCATCAATCACAAAAACAATTTTAAAAAACTTACCTGCTTATCGTTCTGGTTTAACACCTTTATTACGTGGTTTAGAAATTGGGTTAGCCCATGGATATTTTTTAATAGGTCCTTTCGTAAAGTTAGGTCCTTTACGAAATTCGGATGTTGCTTTGGTTTCAGGTTTTCTTTCAAGTATTGGTTTAATTGTTATCTTAACGTTAGGGTTAACTATTTATGGAATTGCTACTTTTGGACAAGCAAAAACTTCTCAACAATCAGAAGTTAAAGAATTACAAACGAAAAAAGCATGGGAACAATTTAAAGGGGGATTTTTTGTAGGTGCTTGTGGTAGTACTGGATTTGCTGCTATTTGTCTTTCAAGTATCCCTTTATTTAATATATAATTTACTATTTACATTATGTAATAAATCAGTTATTATAATAACTGATTTATTACATAATGTAAATAGTAAATTATTCTAATTGAACAAAAATTACTAAATATGATAAACACAACTCAAGTAAATTTACAGGAAGAATACGCTAAAACAGAAATCGCTAAAATTTTACACTTATTAGATGAAGAATTAGTTGGTTTAGCCCCAGTAAAAGGACGTATTCGCGAAATTGCGGCATTGTTATTAATCGATAAATTACGAAGAAATTTAGGCATTACTGCAGGAAGTCCAGGGTTACACATGTCATTTACAGGAAGTCCAGGAACTGGTAAAACAACTGTTGGTTTAAAAATGGCTGATATTTTATTTCAGTTAGGTTATATTCAAAAAGGACATTTATTAACTGTAACGAGAGATGATTTAGTTGGACAATATATAGGACATACTGCTCCAAAAACAAAAGAAGTACTAAAAAAAGCTATGGGCGGAGTTTTGTTTATCGACGAAGCTTATTATTTATATAAGCCTGATAATGAAAGAGATTATGGATCTGAAGCAATTGAAATTTTACTACAAGTTATGGAAAACCAACGCGACGAATTAGTTGTAATTTTAGCAGGTTATAAGGAACCTATGGATAAATTTTATGAATCAAATCCAGGTTTATCTTCTCGAATTGCAAATCATATTGATTTTCCTGATTATAGTGTTGAAGAATTATTAAGAATAGCAAAAATGATGCTTGAAGATCAACAATATCAATTAACATATGAAGCTGAAATTGCTTTGATTGAATATATTAAAAAACGTAAAGAAAAACCATTATTTGCAAATGCAAGAAGTGTTAAAAATGCTTTAGATAGAGCCCGCATGCGTCAAGCAAATCGCATTTTTGAAAGTCGTGGTAAAGTTCTAACAAAAAAAGAATTAGTAAATATCGAAGCTTCAGATATTTTACAAAGTACAATTTTTGATTAAATTTAGTTTAAAAAATTTTATGAGTTTACTTATTGTTGGTGGGACAGGAACATTAGGTAGGCAAATTGTACTACAAGCTTTAACAAAAGGGTATAGAGTTCGTTGTTTAGTTAGAAATTTACGTAAAGCCAATTTTTTAAAAGAATGGGGAGCAGAATTAATTTATGGTGATCTAATATTACCTGAAACCATTCCTCCTTGTTTAAAAGGTATTACAGCTATTATAGATGCTTCAACAACTAGACCTAATGACTTAACTGCAATGAAAAAAATTGATTGGGAAGGTAAATTAGCATTAATTGAAGCAGCAAAAGCTGCAAATATTAAACATTTTATTTTTTGTTCCGCTGTAAATGTAGAACAATTTTCTTCCATTCCATTAATGCAAATGAAAAAAGGAATTGAAATATATTTGAAAAAATCTGATATTACTTTTACAATTTTTCGATTAACTGGATTTTATCAAGCTTTAATTCAACAATATGCAATTCCAATCTTAGAGAGTTTTCCAATTTGGATTACAAATGAAAAAATATCTATCTCTTATATAGATACTCAAGATATTGCTCGATTTTGTATTCGCGCCTTGCAACTTTCAAAAGCTAAAAATAAAGTATTTATTTTAGGCGGACCAAAAAGTTGGCTATCTTTTGATATTATTAAACTATGTGAACAACTTGCTGGTCAATCTGCCAATGTAAATCAAATTCCTATATTTATTTTAAAATTATTTACTAATATTATTGGGTATTTTGAATGGGGTCAAAATATAAGTGATAGATTAAGATTTGTTGAAATATTAAATAGTGAAAATTCTTTTTCAAACTCAATATTTCATTTATATGATATTTTTAAAATCGATAAAAATGAAATATTAAAATTAGAAGATTATTTTCTAGAATATTTTATTCGATTATTAAAACGATTAAAAGATATTAATTTTGAAGATATTCAAAAACAAAAAAATTTAATATTATAATAAGTTATGAATTATTGTTGGTTTATTGTTCGAATTATTAAAAATCCAATTCAAACTTATTTTAAACAGAATATTTCCGTTATTGAAATAATTGGAGAATTTCGTCAAAAATCTTCACAAATTAAATCCTTAAAAATTTTGTTTTGGTCGGATAATAAAGAGACAGATAATATTTTAAAATTCTGTAAAATCAATGATTATATAGTTGTTTATGGTCAACTTTTAATAATTAAAAATAGGGAAATTGAGATTTCAGTTACAAAAATTATTCCAGTTTTCTCTAGTAGAGTGAATTCTATTAAATAAAATAAGAGATGATGAAAATAAGAAATAAGAATTTTAAGATAATACTTTATGTTAATAAATTAAATTCTTTAGAATTTTAGTATAATTAATATTATTAAAAACAATTGGTAGGAAAAATTTAATGTTAACCTTAAAAATTTTAGTTTATACAACAGTAATCTTTTTTGTTTCTTTATTTATTTTTGGATTCTTATCAAGCGATCCATCGCGTAACCCAAATCGTAAAGATCCTGAATAACAAAGATAATTAAAATGCTTTATATTTTATCAAATAATATAAAGCATTTTAATTATAGAAGAATTTAGGTTGGTTGTTATAATTTGATATGAAGAAACATATATTTTTTATTAATTCTAATAACGTCTTTAATTAATTTTCAGTAAATAGGTCCAGTAGGAATCGAACCTACATTAGAAACTTAGAAGGTTTCTGTCCTAATCCGTTAGACGATAGACCCTAATAATATTATTACAATTAAATTTTCAATAAATCTTAAATTGGGCAATACAGGATTTGAACCTGTGACCTTCTGCTTGTAAGGCAGACACTCTACCGCTGAGTTAATTACCCCAAGATATGAATTCAGTATATATATACATATATATACTGAATTCATATCTTTAATGTCAATACACTAAATTATTTAATATATTGATATTGTTATTTACTTAATCTTCTGTTATTATATCTGGTAATAATATAGGGTCGATGCCCGAGTGGTTAAAGGGGGCGGATTGTAAATCCGCTGCGTTTGCTACGTTGGTTCGAATCCAACTCGGCCCAAAAATTAATAGTTAAAAATCTATATTCCTAACATATTTTTAATAGTAAAATATAAAATTAACAAACTACCTATAATAAATATAATTAAAATAAAACGTAACTTAGAGGTTTTAAAAAAACTTTTAAAAGGTGTTAATATAATTATTATTAAACCAGTAAAACTAGTAATAAAAAAACGAGGATATCTAAAAATATTTTCCCAGAAATTATTCATAAAAAATTATAACTTATTAAAATATCTAATTTTTCAACCATTATAGAAATCTATAATCAATGTTAGAAAAATAAGGAACTAGTCTTTACAAATATATGATAAACTAATGATAAGTTTATATGTATGTTAAGGCTCTGTAGCTCAGAGGTTAGAGCAGGGGATTCATAAGCCCAAGGTCGTAGGTTCAAATCCCACCTGAGCCAATTACATATGACTAATAAATTTAAAATTATTACGAATTAACATTACTATACTTTTGCTATAAAACATTCGATCAAAAATTTGCTTATTCAAAAAAGAGCTTAAAGATAAAAAAAAATGATATAGGAACTTAAAAATTCAACCATATTTTTAAAGGAGAAATGGCTGAGTGGTCTAAAGCAATAGATTGCTAATCTATCGTACAATTAATTGTACCCAGGGTTCGAATCCCTGTTTCTCCTTAGATTAAAAAGTAGTTGACATTTATAAAATTAACTATAAAATATTAAAATAAATTGGGATTGTAGTTCAATTGGTTAGAGCACCGCCCTGTCACGGCGGAAGTTGCGAGTTCGAGTCTCGTCAGTCCCGTTAATGTACTAATTAACTTAACGAAAATATTTTTTATAATAATGAGAATAATGAATATTATTATTAAATATTCATTATTCTCCTTGAACTTTAAGCAATGCAAAACCTAAAGATAAACCTAATAAAGTCATAAAAAAACATGTTAACGCAGCACTTACAATTTCTGCATTTGCAAATGGGAAAATTTTTAAAATTAATGACAACATAATATTTGAAGATTTTAGTTATTATAATGTTTAAGAGTTAAAAACCATTTCGAGCCCAAACAACTAATGCTAATGTAAATGTGAACATTGTCATTAGACATGCCCAACCTAAACTTATAATATTCATATTGAATTTTTAATTAATTTGAATAGTTTATAATTTAAAAGGGTATTAGCTCCTTTTAAATTATTTAGTTATTATAATTAAACAATACCATTTGCCCAATCTACATCTACATTCTCAATAATTAGAGATGAATTATAAATTTGTAAAATAATTAATAAAAATACTAAAAAAGCTGACATTACAACCGCCATAATTGGAGTTGTACCCCAACCTGGAGCAACTTTACCGTATTCAGCATTTAAAGGGCGTAAAATTTCACCTAATCTTGTTCGTAATGGCATAAAAAGAGTTTATGTTTTTAATAAATTAATTTTTGTGTAACATGTTATATAATACTAAACAGTTAATTTAGTAGAAAAATAACATGGAAACAGCAACGATTCTCATAATTTTTGTGTCAAGTTTACTTTTAGGTATTACAACATATTCTATCTATACTGCTTTCGGTCCAACTGCAAAAAATTTACGCGATCCGTTTGAAGAGCATGAAGATTAAGAAATAAAACCACTAAAGTGGTTTTATTTTTTGATAATTCTTGGTGTTTCTCGGAAGAATACAGCAAAGAAAATTACCATTAAAGTACCAATTAATAAAAATGTATAAACTAAAGCTTCCATTCTTTAATCCTAATTTAATATTTAATAGAAAAACAAGTATTATAGATTATACTGCACCTTGTTTTTTAGTTGATTTATCACCAAGTTTTTGGAATACACCAAATTCTACTTGTTCTGTTACTTCAGCCCCAATTCCAGTAAATACATCACGGAATATAGTACGTCCACCATGCCATAAATGACCAAAGAAGAATAATAAAGCAAAATTGGCATGACCAAATGTATACCAACCTCTTGGACTACTACGGAAAACACCATCTGACTCTAAACTTGTTCGATCAAATTCAAAAACTTCTCCTAATTGTGCTTTACGAGCAAATTTCTTAACTGTTGGTGCATCTTTAAATGTTTGACCATTTAATTTACCACCATAAAAATCAACAGTAACACCTACTTGTTCAATACTATATTTTGATTCAGCACGACGGAAAGGAATATCTGCTCGAATAATACCGTCTTTATCTACTAAAATTACTGGGAATGTTTCAAAAAAGGCCGGCATTCTTCGTACTGTTAATTCTCGTCCTTCTTTATCACGGAAAATTGGATGTCCTAACCAAGCTTCTGCTATACCATCTCCTTTATTCATTGGGCCGGCACGGAATAAACCACCTTTTGCAGGATTATTACCGATATAATCATAAAAGGCTAATTTATCAGGAATTCTTGACCATGCTTGGCTCTCTGATAAGTTTTGAGAAATCGATGATTCTACTTGACGCTCAATTTCTTGTTGGAAATAACCACTATCCCATTGATAACGTGTAGGACCAAATAATTCAATTGGTGTTGCAGCGGCTCCATACCACATAGTACCTGATGTAACAAATGCAGCCCAAAAGACAGCTGAAATACTACTTGATAATACCGTTTCAATATTCCCCATACGTAATGCACGATACAATCTTTGAGGTGGTCGAACAGTTATATGAAAAATTCCTGCAAAAATACCAAAAATACCAGCAGCAATATGATGTGCTGCAATACCACCAGCATTAAAAGGGTTAAATCCATTAGGACCCCAATCTGGTGCTACTGGTTGTATTTTACCAGTAATACCATAAGCATCTGAAACCCATATTCCAGGTCCAAATAAACCTGTAACATGAAAGGCACCAAATCCAAAACATAATAAACCTGATAAAAGTAAATGAATTCCAAAAATTTTTGGTAAATCTAAAGCCGGTTCACCTGTTCTTGGATCACGGAATAATTCTAAATCCCAATAAACCCAATGCCAAATTGCAGCTAAGAAACAAAGCCCCGATAAAATAATATGTGATAAAGCAACGCCTTCAAAACTCCATATTCCTGGATTTGAAACACTTTCACCTGTAATACTCCAACCACCCCATGAATCAGTAATACCTAAACGAGTCATAAAAGGCATAACAAACATTCCTTGACGCCACATAGGGTTTAACACTGGATCTGATGGATCAAAAACAGCAAGTTCATATAATGCCATTGAACCAGCCCAACCAGCTACTAATGCCGTATGCATGATATGTACAGCAATTAATCGTCCTGGATCATTTAAAACAACAGTATGAACACGATACCATGGTAATGCCATAGTAATTAATTCCTTAATCTAAAGTTAATGGGTTTTGACTTTCTTACAACTAATCTAAAAAAGTAATTAGCTATATATTTATTATAAGTGAAGATAATAAAAATTATTTATTTTTATTTTTATTATTAATTAATAAAACATATTGAAACATCTATAATAATATTTTATAAAAAATATTAATTATTTCTATAAAAATATAGAAATAATTAATAATCATTAAATCACTATAACTTTAAATAAAAAATTTAATCAAAATATATTTAACAATAATTATTTGTGTTAACTAATATTTTTAATAAAAGACGCTTTTGATTCTGCAATTGCTTCTTTTAATAAATTTTCCGCTTCATCAGTGAATTGATTTGTTGTGCGAATAATATCTAAATATGATTTTTTAGTTGTTTCTAGATAATTTAATAAACTTGCACAATAACTTTTAACATCTACGACAGATAAATCATCTAAAAATCCGTTGATTCCTGTATAAATTAAAGCAACTTGTTGTGCAACTGAAAGTGGTGAATTTTGAGGTTGTTTTAATAATTCTCTTAATCTTGTACCACGTGCTAATTGTTTTTGAGTAGCTTCATCTAAATCTGAAGCAAATTGGGAAAATGCTTCTAATTCAGCAAATTGTGCTAATTCTAATTTTAATTTACCAGCAACTTTTTTCATTGCTTTCGTTTGAGCCGCTGATCCAACGCGTGAAACAGAGATACCTACGTTAATTGCTGGACGAATACCTGAATTGAATAAATCATTTGACAAGAAAATTTGTCCATCAGTAATAGAAATTACATTTGTAGGAATATAAGCAGAAACATCACTTGCCTGTGTTTCTATGATCGGTAAAGCAGTCATACTACCACCACCTAATTCATCACTAAGTTTTGCTGCACGCTCTAATAAACGTGAATGTAAATAGAAAACATCGCCTGGATAAGCTTCACGTCCGGGTGGTCGACGAAGTAATAAAGACATTTGACGATAAGCCATTGCTTGTTTTGTTAAATCGTCATAAATTACTAATGTTGCTTTACCATTATACATGAAATATTCTGCAAGCGCAGCGCCCGCGTAAGGAGCAATATATTGTAACGTTGCTGGATCATTTGCACTAGCAGCAACAATAATTGTGTACGAAAGCGCATTTTTTTCTTCTAATACATTTACAACTTGTGCAATTGTTGAAGCTTTTTGACCTACACCTACATATACACAAACTACATTTTCAGTTTTTTGATTAATAATCGTATCAACTGCAATTGAAGTTTTACCTGTTTGACGATCTCCAATAATTAATTCACGTTGACCACGTCCAATAGGAATCATAGCATCAATAGCTGTTATACCTGTCTGTAGTGGCTCACATACAGATTTACGACTAATAATACCTGGTGCCATTGATTCTAATAATTGTGAATTCGAAGTTTTAATTTCACCTTTACCGTCAATAGGCGTTCCTAATGCATTTACAACGCGCCCTAAAAATTCATCCCCAACAGGAATTTGAGCAATTTGACCAGTTGCTTTTACAGTACCGCCTTCTAAAATTTTACGGCCAGTACCCATTAAAACTACACCAACATTATCATTTTCTAAGTTAAGTGCAATACCAATTGTTTTATCTTCAAATTCTAATAATTCACCACTCATTACTTGATCAAGTCCATAAACACGTGCGATACCATCACCTACTTGTAAAACAGTACCTATATTCCCAAATTTAAAGTCTAGATCATATTTTTCAATTTCTTGACGGATAATACTACTAATTTCGTCGGGACGAATATTTATCATTGTATTATTTTTTTTAAGATAAAAAGTTAATAAAAGATTTTGGTTATTTTTATATTTCTAAAGCACTATCCAAATGCTTTGCTAATTCTTTTAACTGATTTTTAATTGTAAAATCAATAATTTTTGAATCAGTTTTAATTAAAAATCCACCAATTAGACTGTTATCGATGGTCATAAATAATCTGATTTCTCTTGCTTTTGTAATTTGTTTAAGTTTTTTAATTAATGTATTCTTTTGTCGATTTGTAAAAGGAAAAGCAGTTGAAATTTCAACCATTTTAACTGATGCTAAACGATAAACTAGTTCTAAATAACTTTCAATAATTGATTGCAATAAATTAATTCTATTTCGTCTAACTAAAATAAGTAAATATTGAAATGTTTCTTTATTGATTTGTGATTGAAAAACTTTAGAAATAATTGTATTTTTTGATTTTATCGTAACAAGTGGATTATTCAAAAATTCTAATAATTCAGGGGATTGTTTTAAAAAAATTTCTAAGTTTTGGAAATCAGCTGTTACTTTGTGCATTACATTTTGTTCATTTGAAAAATCAAATAAAGCATTTGCATAAGGAGCAGCAATTTTCATTTGTAAAGGATTATTAGTCATAGTAATTTTCCTTCTAATCTATTAATAGTCTCAGTAATTAAATCGGCTGCTCGTTTCTTTTTTCCAAATGTCTCTGTAGCTCTAATAATAGTTCTTTTTAATACTAATAGAACAATTTGTTGTTTAATTTCTGAAAATACTTCACGTTCCTTATTTTGGAATGTCGATAATGCTCGACTAAAACGAATTGCTAAATCTTTTTTTGTTTGAGATGCATCAGTTTCCAATAAAACTTTTTTCGATGCAATTGTCTCATTTTTAATTTCATTAATAATTAAATAAGCTTGAGTTAACTGTTTTTCAGCATCTGATAAACGTTTATTTGCTTCATTTAGTCGTTCTTCCGCATCTTGAATACTTCGTGCAATGTCATTTTCACGTTTTTCTAAAATAGATCCTAAAAAATCACGTCCTAATGTAACTAATATAGCAATCACAATTGTTATATTAATTACTCCAGACTCTAGAATATTGTCATTATAAGAAATCCCTTCTTCATTGACAATTAATGTAAAAATTTGATTAAAATTTTCCATATTTTATAGTTTTTATTTAAACTGTTCGCGGCTAAAAAGGAAAATTACGGTAACAAAAAATTTAAATTGATAATTTATTTTCAATTTCTAAACATAATGACTTAACAATATTATCTAAACTGTTAAGAGCAAGATTTTTTTTAGAATTTAAATCTGTTATAATGTTACGCAATAAATTATCAATATATTTTTGGGAAATATTTAGTTCAATCTCTAAAATTTCTTGATGAATTTTTTGTGAATTAGTAATCTCTAATTGAGCTTCTTTACGTATGCGAGTTAATTCTTGTTCATATTGAGTAGTTAATACATTTGCTTTTGTTAAAATTTCTGAAGCCTTTGCAAGATTATTTAAAATGAACTCATTCCGTTCTCTAAGAGTAACCAACAAAGGATTAAAAAATACTACATTCAGAACAACCATTAACACAATAAATTGGATAGCAACAAGCGGCAAAGTTGCATCAAAATCAAATAAACCTCCAGGACCATTTATTTCTGAACTTAAAGTCAGTGTTGAAAAATTAATCATATAAAATTTATATGTTTCAATATAGAACTAAATTTTAAATATAGATATAATTGAAATATCAAACAATTCAATTATATCTTTGATGTTTTTAATAATTAACTACTAAATGGGTTTGCAAATAATAATACTAACGCTACTACTAAACCATAAATTGTTAATGCTTCCATGAAAGCTAAACTTAATAATAATACACCGCGAATTTTATTTTCAGCTTCAGGTTGGCGTGCAATACCTTCAACAGCTTGACCGGCAGCATTACCTTGACCAATACCAGGACCAATAGCAGCTAAACCAATAGCTAAACCAGCGGCAATAACAGAAGCAGCAGATACGATAGAATCCATAATAAAATTTTTAAGTTAGTAAATAAATATAATTTTGAAAAAGTTGATTTATTAATATATTATTCAAGAGCTTCTGCAATATAAGCAGCTGCTAATGTTGAAAAAATTAAAGCTTGAACTGAACCCGCAAAAAGTCCTAATAACATAATAGGTAATGGAATTATTAAAGGTACTAAAGCTGTTAATACAGCAACAGTTATTTCATCAGCTAGAACATTTCCAAATAAACGAAAACTTAAGGATAATGGTTTTGTAAAATCTTCTAAAATTTTAAGTGGTAAAAGTAATGGTATTGGTTCAAGATAATGTTTAAAATAACCTAAACCTTTTTTACTTAAACCTGCATAAAAATATGCGAACGAAGTTAATAAAGCTAAAGCGACAGTTGTATTAATATCATTAGTAGGTGCCGCTAATTCTCCTTCTGGTAAGTGAATTAACTTCCATGGAATAATGGCTCCAGCCCAGTTACATCCAAAAATAAATAAGAATAATGTACCGATAAATGCTACATATTCTCTATAAAAACTTTCTCCTAACTGATTTTTTGCAATGTCAGTTACAAATTCTAAAACACATTCCATAAAGTTTTGCCAACCCGTAGGAATTTGTTGAATATTACTTGTTCCTAAAAAAGAAATACTTAATAATATGATAGCTACAAACCAAATTACAAGTAAAACTTGACCATGCACTAGAAAGCCTGCAATATCCCAATAAAAATGTTTTCCTACTTCTGCTTCCGCCATTAATATACTACTTGAATAAATAAGAGAAATATGTTGGCCCATATAATTTAACTAAGTTAGGAAATTATTCAATATTAAAAATATATCCTGAATTTATTGCAATAATAAGCGTATTTCAAATTTAGCAAAGTATTCTATAATCAATTATATTTTATTATTACTTTCTAATTTATAAATTAGATAAAAACTATTATTCAACAAAATTTAAATAAAATTTTATATAACTAACTTATTTTTAGGTATTCTAATTGATTTAATATTAATTCTAAATATTATTCGATTACTTTTAAAGATCTAAAATTGAAAAATTTAATTTAGCTTGACTAATTTATAATTTAACTAATAAATTACAAATTATGCCAACTTTTGTTTTCTAATTAATTAAAAAATTAGTTAATTAGTATACTTATTAGGCACATTATAAAAAATGTTCTCTTTTTAGAACTATCCAAAATAATATTATTAATTTACAAAATACACAACATATTGTAAATTATTTTGTTTTAAAATAGGTTTTTTTTTATTTATACGCCCTATAAATTAACTAATTATTTTAACCATTCATAACCTTTTTTTTCTAATTCTTCAGCCAGTTGAGCATTACCTGTTTTTATAATTTTACCATCCTGCATAACATGAATATAATCAGGTTTGACATAATCTAATAACCGTTGATAATGTGTTATTAAAATTATCGCTTTATTTTGATTCATATAAGTATTGATTCCTTTAGAAATAATTTTTAAAGCATCAATATCTAAACCTGAATCTGTTTCATCTAAAATTGCTAACTCTGGATTTAACAAACTCATCTGTAATATTTCATTACGTTTTTTTTCACCACCTGAAAAACCTTCATTAACATTTCGACTTAAAAATGTTGAAGCCATATCAATAATTTTTAATTTTTCACTTATTAAACTTAAAAATTCTATTGGATCAATTTCAATTTGGTTATTTGATTTTAATTTTGAATTATAAGCCAATCGTAAAAAATCTTCATTACTGACACCTGGAATTTCGATTGGGTATTGAAAAGCTAAAAAAATACCCAAATGAGATCGTTCATCTGGTTCAAGACTAACAATGCTTTGACCTTTAAAAAAAATATCTCCACTTAAAACTTGATATGCAGGGTGTCCAGCAATAACTTTAGAAAAAGTACTTTTTCCGGAACCATTTGGTCCCATTATTGCATGTATTTCTCCTTCATTTACAGTTAAATTTAAACCCTTTAAAATTTCAATATTATTAATTGATGCTTTTAAATTTTTAATTTCTAAAATAGGATTTCTATTAATCATTATCCAACACTTCCTTCTAATTTTAAACTTAATAAACGATTCGCTTCTTCAGCAAATTCTAAGGGTAATTCTGTAAAAACATCTCGACAAAAACCACTAATCATTAATTCAAGAGATTTTTCTAATGAAATACCACGTTGTAAAAAATAAAAAAGTTGTTCTTCACCAATTTTTGAGGTTGAAGCTTCATGTTCTAATTTTGTGGTTGAATTTTGAACATTTATAAAAGGAAATGTATTAGAATTTGATTCATTGCCTATTAATAATGAATCACATTGAGAATAATTTCTCGATGCTATAGCTTTATAATTAATTTTAACTAATCCTCGATAACTATTCTTTGAATTTCCTGCTGATATTCCTTTCGAAACAATACGACTTTTTGAATTTCTTCCTATGTGAATCATTTTGCTCCCAGTATCAGCTTGTTGATAGTTGTTGGTTAATGCAACCGAATAAAACTCTCCATGTGAATTTTTACCTATCATAGTACAACTTGGATATTTCCAAGTAATCGCTGAGCCTGTTTCAACTTGTGTCCATGAAATTTTTGAATTATGTCCAAGACATAATCCTCGTTTTGTTACAAAATTATAAACACCTCCTTCACCTTGAGTATTTCCGGAATACCAATTTTGTACTGTTGAATATTTAATAGTTGCATTATCTAAAGCAATTAATTCAACAACTGCTGCATGAAGTTGATGTTCTTTATATTGAGGTGCTGTACAACCTTCTAAATAACTTACTTGACTAGAATTATCAGCTATAATTAATGTTCTTTCGAATTGGCCTGATTTTTGTTCATTAATACGAAAATAAGTAGATAACTCTAATGGACACTTTACTCCTTTAGGTATATAACAAAATGATCCGTCTGTAAAAACAGCTGAATTTAAAGCAGAAAAATAATTATCTCCAATCGGAACAACACTTCCTAAATATTTTTTAATTAAGTCAGGATAATCTTTAATAGCTTCTGTAATAGAACAAAATATTACACCATATTCTGCAAGTTCTTCTTTAAACGTAGTGGCAATAGAAACACTATCAAAAACAGCATCAACTGCTACATTCGTTAATCTTTTTTGTTCTGATAAAGAAATTCCTAACTTCTCAAATGTTTTTAATAACTCGGGGTCAACTTCATTTAAATTATTTAATTTTTTTTTTACAATTGGTGCAGAGTAATAAATGATGTCTTGATAATTAATATCAGAAAGTTTTAAGTGTGCCCATTTTGGATATTTTATTTGTTTCCATTTTTTATAAGCTTTTAATCTAAATTCTAATAAAAACTTGGGTTCTTGCTTTTTTTTTGAGATTAAAATAATTGTATCTTCATCTAGTCCTTTTTGTATTCTATCTTTTTCAATATTTGTTGAAAATCCATACTTATATGGTTGATTCACCAGTTTTGTAATATTAGTAGTTAAGTTTTTATTTGGTTGATTTTGCATAACTATAATAAGTTTGTAAATTACTTTTAGATTAAATCATTAAGATAAATGTTGTATATTTTTCATTATAAAGAATTTATTTTATATTTAAAAGTGATAAAAAATAAAATTCATTAATAAAAGTTATTAATTATTTTAATTAAAATAAGAAAAATAATTAATAGGTTAGATTTACAATTAAGAGTAAGGTTGTGTTATAAATTCAACCGATAAAGCTAATTATTATAAATTAGTTAAATATCTATTATAAATTGCCTTTTTATTTTAAGGAGAAATAAATGTCTCAATCTGTAGCAGAACGGACTCGAATTAAAAGTGACCGTTACGAATCTGGTGTAATCCCATATGCTAAAATGGGTTATTGGGATGCTTCATACGCAGTAAAAGATACTGATGTTCTTGCTTTATTCCGTATCACACCACAACCAGGTGTAGATCCTGTAGAAGCTGCTGCTGCTGTAGCAGGTGAATCTTCAACAGCTACTTGGACTGTTGTATGGACAGATTTATTAACAGCATGTGAGCGTTACCGTGCAAAAGCATACAGAGTAGATCCAGTTCCATCTAATGCTGATCAATACTTTGCTTTTATTGCCTATGAATGTGACTTATTTGAAGAAGGTTCATTAGCTAACATAACTGCTTCAATCATTGGTAATGTATTTGGTTTCAAAGCTGTATCTGCATTACGTTTAGAAGATATGCGAATTCCACATTCATATTTAAAAACATTCCAAGGTCCAGCAACAGGTGTTGTTGTAGAACGTGAACGTTTAAATAAATATGGAACTCCATTATTAGGTGCGACAGTAAAACCTAAATTAGGTCTTTCTGGTAAAAATTACGGTCGTGTAATTTATGAAGGTTTAAAAGGTGGTTTAGACTTTTTAAAAGATGATGAGAATATTAACTCACAACCATTTATGCGTTGGAGAGAACGTTTCTTAAATTGTATGGAAGGTATTAACCGTGCTTCTGCTGCAACAGGTGAAGTTAAAGGGTCATACTTAAATATTACTGCTGCTACAATGGATGAAGTTATTAAACGTGCAGAATATGCTAAAGAAGTAGGTTCTGTAATTGTAATGATCGATTTAGTTATGGGTTACACAGCAATTCAAACCGCTGCTATTTGGTCTCGTGAAAACGATATGCTTTTACATTTACACCGTGCAGGTAACTCTACATATGCTCGCCAAAAAAATCATGGTATTAACTTCCGTGTAATCTGTAAATGGATGCGTATGTCTGGTGTAGATCATATTCATGCTGGTACAGTTGTAGGTAAATTAGAAGGTGATCCTTTAATGATCAAAGGTTTCTATACTACTTTATTAGCTACAGAATTAAAAGTTAATTTAGCTTACGGTATTTTCTTTGATATGGATTGGGCTAGTTTACGTAAATGTATGCCTGTAGCTTCAGGTGGTATCCACTGTGGTCAAATGCACCAATTAATTACATATTTAGGTGATGATGTAGTATTACAATTTGGTGGTGGTACAATTGGTCACCCTGATGGTATTCAAGCAGGTGCAACAGCAAACCGTGTAGCTATGGAATCTATGGTACTTGCACGTAATGAAGGTGCAGATGTCTTCAGTAACGAAGTGGGTCCAAGAATTTTACGTGATGCAGCTAAAACATGTGGTCCTCTACAAACAGCTTTAGACTTATGGAAAGATATTAGTTTTAACTATACTTCTACAGATACTGCTGACTTTGCTGAAACACCAACAGCTAACTTATAATTACAATAAAAATTAAAGGAGTATTTGAATAGTGAGACTTACACAAGGTTGCTTCTCTTTTTTACCTGATTTAACAGACGCACAAATCGAAAAACAAATTGCATATGCAATTAGTAAAGGGTGGGCTATGAACATTGAGTGGACTGATGATCCACATCCACGTAACTCATACTGGGAATTATGGGGTTTACCTTTATTTGATATTAAAGATGTAGGCTCTGTAATGTATGAGTTACGAGAAGCTCGTAAAGCATGTGCAAATGGTTATATTCGTATTAATGCCTTTGACGCAAGTTATGGAACTGAAAGTTGTGTTATGTGCTTTATTACGAATCGTCCTGCAAATGAACCTGGGTTTTATTTAGACCGTACAGAATGTGCAGGTCGTTTTATACGTTATACAATTAAAAGTTACTCTGTTCAATCTAATCCAGAAGGTAGTCGTTACTAAAATTTTACTAAAAAATAATCTATTTTAGTAAAATTACTACATTCTCTTTACTATAAAGAGAATGTAGTAATTTTTTATATTTTTAATTAATCCAATAAATAAATTTGTTATTGAATATCATAATCGCTATCATTAGCGATTTTAACTCCAATTTCATTGATTAATCCATTAGGTAATTTAACAGAATCCATTTGATACCTTACAGACTCTAAATTATCCGGTTGCAATATCCATAGCAACGTAAATATTATTAATCCTATTAGTAAAAATAGAAAGTTCTTTCCTATACTAATTTTTGGTGGACGTTTAATTTTTAATTTATTATCATTAGGTCCTTTCCCTAAAAACCCAAACCAAATTTTATAATCTGCTTTGCTAGGTATAAACAATTGCTGTTCATCTTGCCAAGATGCGTATCCGCCACTTAAAATACTATCTTTAGGTCGTTTTCCTATATGAGCATCAATATTTTGCGCGACAAATGGAAGATAATAATATTGTGAAAAAATAGCATGTAACATAGCTAACATTATACCATAAAAAAGCGTTACAATGAAAGTTGTTTGAATCATTTCTAGTAGTTGAATTTCACTGATTCGCGCTTGAGGAATTAATACCTCTTTTAAGAATTTCATACTATTTGAAAAACGATTGTAAATAAAAGTTGCTATACCTTGCGTATACATAGTATAAACCATACCATGCCATTGCAATGGGTAAGGAACATACTTTTTTCCTAATCGCAATACGATAGTATAAAATAATACAGATTGCATAGGTTTTCTATACAATCGTATTAACTTAAATATAATTGGCATAAACCAATCATCAATAAAAGACTGAATTTCTGATAAAATTGGTGATTTTACAATAAATCGAACTAACCAACCAGGATAAATATCAAACCATTTAAAAGATTCTAAAGAATATGTAATATACGCATCTTCATTATGAACCATATCTAAATATTGTTCAAAACCTGTTCGGAAGAGAGAAGGACTTAAATAAAATCTAAAGTAACAAATTTTAATAACATCAACTAGCATTTTTTCATACAAAATTGCAGAAATAAATGCAGTAAGAGAAATAATCAAAGCTGACTTTGCATCATATCTAATAGTATAAAAGCAAAATCTAACAAAAGAAATTATTACTAAAACTTTTTCTATTTCAGTAATTGTTAAGCCAAACTGGATATTTTTCCAAGAAAATTTATAATAATTCAAAAGTTCTTTTTCAAACCAAAAGTTATCAAATGGTCCGTCCATTAATTCAGGTCTTATCATCTCTCCTAATCCCATATTCAGACGCGTACGAATCCAGCTTTTAGTTTTGTACCTATTGTATCTATAATTCTCAATTTTATCTATGAATTCTTTAGTTTCTGCTGCTTTTTCTTTATCTTCTGAATACTTTAAAAGAATTTTATATTCTTCTGAAGAAGTACTGAGAGTTTTTCCTTCTTGTTGTAATTTAAATTTCATTTCAAAAGCATTCTTTCTTGCTAACCATTTTTTATAGTTTTTTGAAAAAATTGAAAGCGGAGTGCGATGACGTGATTCAAGTTTTTCTAATGTATATCGAGCCTGATTCAATCTCTTATCAAAATAATCTTCAGGTCGTCGACGATAGGGATAATATGGATTTTCCCAGCCATCTTTTATATCCCCATGAACATTTAAGTGTACACAAAACAAAATTACTGTTAAAAGATGATTTAATAGTAATACCATATATATATCTTATATTAAGATTTATGATTAATAGATGTTATACTCTAAAAGATAATAATTTATAATCTTTTAGAGTAAAATTTTAAAGAGAAATTAGAAAAAAGATAACAAATTTTTATTATTTAAAATGGTAAAATAATGTATTAAATTGGTAATTAATAAGTTATTTTGATTATATAATATATATATATATTATATAATTGTATTATAATTAGGAAGCTATTCAAGATAATTAATTTTATTTTTAATTTATAATAATACATATCGGCTGATAAGACAAGAGTAAAAATTAAAAATTTAAGGTTTACTTAATAATAAATTTTATTTGAGGATTAAAATATATGGCCATTGCAATTGGACAAGACCAAGACCGTGGTTTATTTGATCTTATTGACGACTGGTTAAAAAAAGATAGATTCGTTTTTATCGGTTGGTCAGGATTATTATTATTCCCAACAGCTTATTTAGCTGCAGGCGGATGGATGACAGGAACAACATTCGTTACTTCATGGTATACACATGGTTTAGCAAGTTCTTATTTAGAAGGTTGTAATTTTTTAACAGCAGCGGTTTCATCTCCAGCAAATAGTATGGGACATTCATTATTACTTTTATGGGGACCTGAAGCTCAAGGTAATTTTACTAGATGGTGTCAAATCGGAGGCCTTTGGACATTTGTTGCATTGCATGGAGCATTTGGGTTAATTGGTTTTTGTTTACGTCAATTTGAAATTGCTAGATTAGTTGGTATTAGACCATATAACGCAATTGCGTTTTCAGGTCCTATAGCAGTATTTGTTTCTGTTTTTTTATTATATCCGTTAGGACAAGCAAGTTGGTTCTTTGCACCTAGTTTTGGTGTTGCGGCAATTTTCAGATTCCTTTTATTTTTACAAGGTTTCCATAACTGGACATTAAATCCATTCCATATGATGGGAGTTGCAGGTATTTTAGGTGGTGCTTTATTATGTGCAATTCACGGAGCTACGGTTGAAAATACATTATTCGAAGATGGTGATGCAGCAAATACTTTCCGTGCATTTACACCAACTCAATCTGAAGAAACATATTCAATGGTAACAGCCAATCGTTTTTGGTCACAAATCTTTGGTGTTGCGTTTTCAAATAAACGCTGGTTACATTTCTTTATGTTATTTGTTCCAGTAACAGGGTTATGGACAAGTGCGATTGGAATCGTCGGTTTAGCATTAAACTTACGAGCTTATGATTTTGTTTCTCAAGAATTAAGAGCTGCTGAAGACCCAGAATTTGAAACATTCTATACAAAAAACATTTTATTAAACGAAGGTATACGTTCTTGGATGGCTGCTCAAGATCAACCGCATGAAAACTTTGTATTCCCTGAGGAGGTATTACCACGTGGAAACGCCCTTTAATAGTAGTATAGCAGGTCGCGATATTGAATCGACAGGTTTTGCTTGGTGGAGTGGAAATGCTCGGTTAATTAATGTTTCAGGTAAATTATTAGGAGCTCATGTTGCACATGCAGGTTTAATGGTGTTTTGGGCTGGTGCAATGGTATTATTTGAAGTATCTCATTTTGTTCCTGAAAAACCTTTATATGAACAAGGTTTTATTTTAATTCAACATTTAGCTACATTAGGTTATGGTACTGGTCCTGGTGGTGAGATTACTACAACTGTACCATATTTTGCTGTTGGTGTAATTCATTTAATTTCTTCTGCAGTTTTAGGTTTTGGAGGTATTTACCATTCATTACTAGGACCTGATACATTAGAAGAATCTTTTCCATTTTTTGGTTATGATTGGCGTGATAAAAACAAAATGACTACTATTTTAGGTATTCATTTATGTCTTTTAGGCCTTGGTTCTTTCTTATTAGTTGCAAAAGCTATGTATTTAGGTGGTGTTTACGATACTTGGGCTCCAGGTGGTGGTGATGTTCGCTTAATTACAATACCTACTTTAAACCCAATTGTAATTTTTGGGTATATATTTCGTTCACCATTTGGGGGAGATGGTTGGGTAGTAGCAGTAAATAATATGGAAGATATTGTTGGTGGTCATATTTGGGTTGGTATTTTATGCATTATTGGTGGCATTTGGCATATTTTTACTAAACCATTTGCGTGGGCACGTCGAGCATTCGTTTGGTCTGGAGAAGCTTATTTATCTTATAGTTTAGCTGCTATTTCTTTAATGGGTTTTACAGCATCTTTATATTCTTGGTATAATAATACTGCTTATCCAAGTGAATTCTATGGACCAACGGGACCAGAAGCATCACAAGCTCAAGCATTTACATTTTTAGTACGTGATCAACGTTTAGGTGCAAATGTATCATCTGCACAAGGTCCTACTGGATTAGGAAAATATTTAATGCGTTCACCAAGTGGTGAGATTATTTTTGGAGGCGAAACAATGCGTTTCTGGGATTTAAGAGCTCCTTGGGTAGAACCATTACGTGGTCCAAATGGATTAGACATTAACAAAATTAAAAATGATATTCAACCATGGCAAGAGCGCCGAGCTGCTGAATATATGACTCATGCTCCATTAGGTTCATTAAATTCAGTAGGCGGTGTAGCAACGGAAATTAATTCAGTTAATTATGTATCTCCTCGTTCATGGTTATGTTGTTCACATTTCTTTTTAGGATTTTTCTTCTTAGTCGGACATTGGTGGCATTCTGGACGTGCAAGAGCTGCAGCAGCAGGTTTTGAAAAAGGTATTAATCGTGCAAACGAGCCTGTTTTATCTATGCGTCCTATTGAATAATCAATATATTTAACCAATTTTAAATTGGTTAAATATATTTGAAAAAATTTGTTATTTGTTAATTAACAAAAAATTTGTTGGTTTAGATTTATTTCAAACTGTAAATATTTCTTAAAGAATCAGAAACAAATCTATTCTTTAAGAAATGGAAAATTTTTATTAATTCTTAAATTGATGCAGAAATTCCATCTGCTGCTGCAATTAATATTACAAGGCCAACCCAAGCCACAAATGCATTTGTAAAATTACTTTTTGATACTTCCCATTCTCCTGGTGTTGCTAAAGCTACTGGAACAGCTACAATTAAGCCTAATGAAATGACAACCAATAAAAGTACTAAAAGTGTTGTTAACATATTTATTTTTTAAAACTTTCTAGAATAATAGTAGGATGAATTAATTTTATTTTTTAATAACTATAAATTAGTGATTATATCAATTTTATTAGCTAAATAAAAAATTATAAATTTCCTCTTTTTAACGCTAATAATATAATTACAATTGGGCCTGATAACATCAGTACACCTGTTGCTATCAACTGACCTAAAACTTGCCAATTAATCATTTTTTAAAATCCTTATTTTTTAAATTTTTATTAAACTTTCAATTATCAAAATAATTTTTCTAATTATTTTTTATTCTATTGTTAAATATTTTATCTTAAAAATAAGTAAAATAAAATAAATATTTTTAAACGAGTTTGTTTAGTCATTATATTATCTAATATAAATTTTTTATTTTTTTAAAGACTGTTATATTTAATTCTCTTCATGTTATTATTAATAATAAGGGTTGCTAACTCAATGGTAGAGTACTCGGCTTTTAACCGATTTGTTCTGGGTTCGAATCCCAGGTAACCCAAATTTTAGAAAATTGATTTAATAGATTATAAATAAAAAAATTTACTTTGAATACTTTCTAAAGCCTTGACCTTTTAAATAATAATTAAACATAATAAAAATAACCTAACACAAATTAGTTAATACTAAAATGAGTAGTAGTGCGGGCATAGCTCAGTGGTAGAGCGCAACCTTGCCAAGGTTGATGTCGCGCGTTCGAATCGCGTTGCCCGCTCTCAATTTCAAGTATTAAAATTTTTAGCCCCCATCGTCTAGAGGCCCAGGACAGCTCCCTTTCACGGAGCAGACAGGGATTCGACTTCCCTTGGGGGTATTAATAAAATAAGTATTAATTAATACTTATTTTAATGTTATTTTTGCGCCAACTTCTTCTAATTGTTTTTTAGTATTTTCACCAACATCTTTTGAAACACTTTCTTGTATCGACTTAGGAGCAGATTCAACCAATTCTTTAGCTTCTTTTAACCCTAATCCTGTTATTGCGCGAACTACTTTTAAGATTGCAATTTTCTTATCCGCTGGGACACTTTCTAATATAACACTAAATTCAGTTTGTTCTTCTACCACTTCAGCAGCTTGAGGGGCAACCATAGCTATAGCATTACCACCAAATGAAGCTGAAGCATCTACACCAAAAGTTTGTTCAATTTTAGTTATTAATTCAGATGCTTCCAATAATGTTAACTCTTTTAACTGTTCTACAATTTGATTAATTCGTTCTGACATATAGTTTTTATAAATTATAAATTAATTAAAAGCTGCTAAATCTAATTGAATTGAAGGTCCCATAGTCGTACAAATATAAAGACTTTTAAAGTATTTCCCTTTAACACCAGATGGACGATTTTGTTCAATTGATTTATAGATTGCAGTTAGATTTTCGATTAATTGCAGGATTGTAAAATTTGCTTTTCCAAAACTTACATGGACTATTCCAGTTTTATCAGCTTTATATTCAAATTTACCTTTTTTAAATTCTAAGATAGTATTAACTAACGTTGTTGTTACCGTTCCTGATTTTGGAGATGGCATTAATCCTTTAGGACCTAAAATACGTCCTAATTTTGCTAGTTTTGGCATAATTTCAGGAGTTGCAATTAACAAATCAAAATTAATATTTCCTTGACTAATTAAATTTATTAAATCATCATTTCCAACTATATCAACACCTGCCTTTTTTGCTTCTTCAAAATTACTTTCGTTAGTCAAAACTGCGATTTTTGTTATTTTACCACTTCCATTAGGAAGTGTCATAGCTGTTCTTAATTGTTGATCTGCATATTTGGGATCAATATTTAAATTTACATGAAATTCAACTGTTTCATTAAATTTTGCTGTAGCTGTTTCTTTTAAAATTTGAATAGCTTGTTCAATATCTAAATAAGGCTGCTTTTGTATTTTTTGCCTATTACTTTTTTGCCGACGTGATAATTGTTGCATATATTTTTCTATTAATCACATTAAAATTACATATATAGATCTATATATTAATTTATAATTGAAATACCCATATTACGAGCAGTTCCTTCAATAATTTTCACAGCGCTATTAAATTTTGTTGTATTTAAATCTGGTAATTTAACAGTAGCAATTTCCTCTAATTGAGATCTTGTTATTGAACCTACATTTTTTTTATTTGGAGTTGGTGAGCCTTTTTTGATTTTTGCGGCATTTGCTAACAAAACCGATGCGGGTGGTGTTTTTAGAATAAAACTATAACTTCGATCTTCAAATACAGAGATTTCAACTGGAATAATTAAGCCAGCTTTATCTACTGTTCTTGCATTATATTCTTTACAAAATGCCGCAATGTTTACACCATGTTGACCTAATGCCGGTCCAACAGGCGGTGCTGGTGTAGCTTTAGTAGCAGGTAAAGCTAATTTAATTACTGCTGTTATTTTTTTTGCCATATTTTCTAAATTAATATATTAAAAATGAAAATTTATAATTTTTCTATGTTTTAAAGAATTCTATTAGAATGGTGTTAAGATAAACCCCCTTAAATTTATAAGGGGAAACACGTCCTGAAGGACTTGAACCCTCGACATCTAATTTTGGAGACTAGCGTTCTACCAACTGAACTAAGGACGTTTATAGTGTATTTTAACCTTAATTAAATAATACTACAATGTTTTATTAAAACCAATTATGATTTTCTATTTTTAAAATGCATAAATGTAATGAAAAAAATACCTAAAAAACATAATCAAATAAGAATTAAGAAATATTTACCTCACAATTTTTTAGCAGAAAAAAGTATTTTAAGTAGTTTATTAATCAATAATGAAACAGTAGAACTTATTTTACAGCATTTAACTGTTGAAACATTTTATTTCAAAAATCATCAAGAACTTTATCGATCAATTATTTTTTTATACCAAAAAAAAATTCCAATTGATATTTTTACCTTAACAAGTTTTTTACAAGATAACGGTTTATTAGAAAAAATAGGAGGTTTAAAAATCTTAATAGATTTAGTTAATCAAATTCCAAACATACTATATTTAGAAGAATACATTAGATTACTTCAAGATAAATTTTTACGTAGAACATTAATTAAATTAGGATATCAAATTGTTAATTCAAGTTATATCACTAATATTCCATTAGAAAATATATTAAACGATTTAGAAAAAAAATTGTTTAACATTACAAATCAGACAAACAATCCCTCATTATCTACAAGTGCTGAATTATTAGCAAAAGTTTTTTTCGACTTAAAACAAAAATCTCTAAAAGAAAAATTACCTGGATTAGAATCAGGTTTTAAAAATTTAGATTTAATTACTTATGGATTTCAACCCTCTGATTTAATTATTATTGCTGGCCGTCCAGGAATGGGTAAAACAGCATTTTGTTTAAATATTCTTACGTCAATTGTTAAAACATATAAATTACCAGTGGTATTTTTTAGTTTAGAAATGGGAAAAGAACAATTAATGTATCGTGTGTTATCAAATGAAACCGAAATTCCTAACACTAATTTAAAAACAGGTAATATAAGCAAAGAAGAATGGATAAAACTTAGTAACGCAATTAAAAAGTTTTCTTCTCTACCAATTTTTATTGATGATACAACTAATATTTCAATTCAAACGATCCGAGTTCAGCTAAAAAAAATCCTTTTTGAACAAACAAAAATTGGGTTAGTTATTATAGATTATTTACAACTAATGCAAAATTCTAAATCTAAAATAGAAAACAGAGTTCAAGAATTATCACAAATTACTAGAAGTTTAAAAAGTATTGCAAGAGAATTTAACATTCCTGTTATAGCTCTTTCTCAATTAAGTCGTAATGTTGAAACACGTATTAATAAAAGACCTTTATTATCTGATCTACGGGAAAGTGGATCAATTGAACAAGACGCAGATTTGGTTTTAATGTTATTTAGAGAAAACTACTATAATTTCAAAAAAGAGCAAGAAGATTTAGCAGAAATAATTGTTGCGAAGCATAGAAATGGTCCAATAGGAACAATTCAATTAAAATTTGATGCCGAATTTATAAAATTCTCAAATTCTAATTGTTAAATTTAATTGCCCAGAACCAGATTCGAACTGGTGACACGAGGATCTTCAATCCACTGCTCTACCAACTGAGCTATCCGGGCTTATAATACTATACTTATGGTACTCGAATAAGCGATAAATTGCAATAGATTACAAATTCTTAATTATAATGTTATCTAAACATTTTTCAAAAATAAATTTACGATTAAAGTTTATTAAAGTATTGATTATTTTTAATAAACATATTATACTATAGGCATGGTATAGTTTTTAATAAAATTTAATTGAAAAATTCAGAATGTCAGAGTTGTAAAACAGCAGCATAAAATTTTAGATAATAGATTATTATTAAATCTATACCATAAACAGTATTTATTATTCTAATTGTTGAATTTCTTGAAATATTTTAGTATAATAAAAAGAAAAAATATATTAAATAAATTCTGAAAAATATTAATTATATAATTTTTTTTTAAAACTGATACAATTAATATTATACTTAATATTATTATTTTTAATTTTTATTTAGAAATTGGAGTTCAAAATGACACCTTCATTAGCAAATTTTCTATCTAGTTTAGTTGCAGGCAGTATTGTATTATTAGTTATTGGTGTTGCTTTAACTATAATTAGTAAAAGCGATCGTGTTACGCGTTCGTAATCTATCAAGTAATTATCTTAAATTAACAAAAGGAGAAATTAAAGTTTGATCAATATTGGTTTTAGTCCGAATATTGTGTTAGGTTTTATTTTAGGATCAGGAGTGATGCTTCTTTATTTACTTCGAATTGTTAAACCTGAAGTTGCAAGGGATGAAGATATTTTTTTTGCTACAATTGGTTTATTATATAGTTGTATTTTGATTGTACATGGGTGGAGATTAGATCCTATTCTTTTGTTTAGTCAAGTGTTAATGATTGCATCCTTATTAGTTGCAGGCTGGGAAAATATTCGGTTAAGAGGTTTATTGTCAAGTATAAAAAAATTTAAAGACGAAGATATAAATAAATATTATTAATATTTGTTTCTTGGTTTCAATCAAATAAATCATGTTTAATATAATTATGTTCAAAAAATTTTTCATACACTTTACATTAGCTTTTTTATGTTTATTTAATATATTTAATACAACTGTTTTAGCTATTGATTTAGATGAAGCAACTCGTACTGTAACTGTTGATGGATCAGGTAAAACTACTGTATTAACACCAGAACAAGTGAAACGTGGTAAAAGATTATTTAATACTACTTGTGGGGCTTGTCATGTAGGTGGTATTACAAAAACAAATCCTAACGTTGGTTTAGATCCTGAAGCTTTAAGTTTAGCAACACCTCGTCGTGATAATATTGCAGCACTTGTAGATTATTTAAAAAACCCTACATCGTATGATGGATTAGATTCTATTGCTGAAGTACATCCAAGTATTAAAAGTGCTGATATCTACCCTCGTATGCGTTCATTAACCGATGAAGATTTATATTCAATTGCAGGTCATATTATGTTACAACCTAAAATTCTGACTGAAAAATGGGGTGGTGGAAAAATCTATTACTAAATTATTTTAAAATTTCCTTTGTTATTAAATAGTTAGGCTCGGAGATCCACAGTTTAAAAGTGTTTTTGGAGAAGTTTTGGAGAAGTAATAGAGTCAAATCTAACGTGAGTCACCAACTATAAATTAATATTATACGGAATTGCTATGAGACGTGACCCTATAATTTCACTATTAACTTTTGTAATTAGCGTTTATTATTCCTATTAAGAAAAAAATTTATAGTTATATAATATTAAAATTATTCTGTGTTAAGATACTCTAATAGGTAGATTGTTTCGTAGAAATGTACCTATAATAGATTAGAAAGATTGCTTGGCCAAGACTTTTATGAAGGTAGATAATTCAACTTTACCCACAAAAGCAATTAGAACTGTGATAATTGATGTATTCATTGATTATGGACCGACTACTATGAATTACCATTTAAAAGATGGTATTATAGAAGACATGGTAATAGAATTATGAGGCCTAGCAACTAATACTAAGGATATTAAATAAGAAGTTTTAAGTTGATAACTCATCAACTTAAAAAGTAAAGAAATTAATGGAAATTGAAATATTACACTTTTTTGAAGAACAAAATTGATTAAACGTTAAAAAAAATAAATGTGTATAAAATTGGAGAAATATAGATCCTACTTAATTTACGTAGGATCTATATTTCTCCAATTAATAAAAAGCAGATATCAAAATTAACATTTGATGCCATGACTAAGTATTTAAAAGAGAATCCTGATTCATTGAAAAGTAATTATATATTTACACCATTTTTGGGTAGTGGAAGAAAAGGTTTGGTAACAGTGAAAGAACTTGTGCTAAATGGAGTCCTATTTTACGATATTTCAAAAATACTAAAAATTTAAAATTTTTATTAAAGATATAACGCCTGGTAATGTCAGAGTGTATAATAAGTTTCTACCTTTTTTTAATAAATTGATTGGTCACTTTTCTTTTCTTATCCATGTTATGTAGCTTTGTTAAGTTTGCTTAGGAAGAGGTCTACAGTGGTTAAGTCGATAGTTAAAAGTTAAAGATCAGAGGTTACTACTCTTTTAACTATTTTTTTAAATAGTTAAATTAACTTTAATAATAAAATATTTAATTAGAAGCATGTAGCTCAGTGGATAGAGCATCAGATTCCGATTCTGAAAGTCGGGGGTTCAATTCCCTTCATGCTTAAGTTTTATTTTTATCCGAATTAAAACAATTATTAATACTAAGGGACTGTTCTGGTTTTGACATTTAAATATATTTAAACAATGATACAGGTCGAAGGAGCATTCTTCGTAAATAAATGCAAATTTTATAATTAAATGCAAATACTATAACTAAGTTTAATTTTAAATTAGCTAATACTAAATTATCTCTAGTATTTAGTTAAAACCTATTTAAATCTATTTTCTCTTGATTTTTAATTAGAGTTTAGATTAATATAAATAATTAATTAGTCGTTTAATATAATTAAACTAAACCTGTGAACGAGTTTTTTAATTGTATTTAAATGGACATGGGTTCAATTCCCATCAGTTCCAAAACTTAAACTTTATATTAAACTCTTTTTTTTACAAAATTATTTTTTGTAATTTCATATAAATTTGTTGTTTAATTTAGAATAATTACTTTGCATTCGTGGCCGAGTGGTTGAAGGCACCGGACTCATAATCCGTTTTCCTATGGAACGTCACTGGTTCGAACCCAGTCGGATGCATTTCTTAAATATTTGATATTGCATTTTTAAACTTATAATTGTATTATCAAAGCAATTAAAACAATTTATCATAATTATATGAATTTAAATGGCCAACAACTTCTTACTAATCTTCAAAGTCAATTTTTAAAACCGAATTTACCAACCATAAAAATCGGTGATAATATTAAAATTGGTGTTAAAATTATTGAAGGTAATAAAGAACGAGTTCAATTTTATGAAGGAACTATAATTGCAAAAAAAAATGCTTCTATTAATACTACTATAATAGTACGAAAAGTATTACAAGGTATTGGGATAGAAAGAATTTTTTTAATACATTCTCCAAAAATTGATTCTATTAAAATTTTACGTTCATCAAAAGTTCGTAGATCAAAATTATATTATTTACGAACTTTAAAGGGTAAAGCTAGTCGCTTAAAACAAAAGTTTTAAAAATTAAAAATAAATAAAATTAATAAAAAAATATAGCTTGGTTAAATAAAAGTAGTATAATATTAATTAGTAAAGTAATAAAAGAAATACATTTATATTTCAACTTTTACTTTATTACTATTTTGTAATGAAGGAGGTTTATTTTGGCATCATATAAAGTTACGTTAATAAGTGAAGATCATAATATAAATCAAACAATTGACTGTGCATCAGATAAATATATTTTAGATGCTGCCGAAGATGCTCAAATCGATTTACCATATTCATGTCGAGCAGGAGCTTGTTCAACATGTGCAGGTATAGTAAAAGCAGGTACAGTTGACCAATCTGATCAAACGTTTTTAGATGAAGGACAAATTGAGGCAGGTTTTGTATTAACTTGTATTGCTTCTCCAACAAGTGATTGTACGATTGAAGTACACCAAGAAGAAGCATTATATTAATTTTTAATAAAAAAAGGAATGGCATAATACTATGCCATTCCTTTTTTTATTAAAAATTAAGTTCAGTTGCTTGAACTTTTTCAAACTGTTTTTTCTTTAAGATTAAGAAAATTTGAGTTAATAGCACAAAAAAACAAAAAGCTAAATACCCAACAATACGTGATGGATTTTGCAATACAATCTCTGTCTCTTCTTGACCAAAGCCACCTTTATTTGGATCAATATTTAAAGGAGAATCAATTTTAACAAAATCACCTTGTTTTACATTTAAAGTTAATCCTGCAGGGATTGTTTGAGATGTTTTTTCACCCGTTAAACCTAAAATAGTAAGAGTATATTCTCCTTTTTCTGATGTTTTAATTTCAGAAATTTGACCATCTGCAATAGCCCCAAAAATATTAAGATTACTTTTTTCGCCTGTAGGATATACTTGCCCTCGTCCTCGATTTCCACCTCCATAAACTGGATATGTTAAATATTTAACATTTGAATTTTTCTCTGGATCTGGTGAAAGAATAGGAAATATTAACTCTTGATGAGTTTTCCCTGCGATAGGTCCAACGACTAAAATATTATCATATTCAGTATTATAAGGAGAAATAAAAACGCCTTTGTTTTTTACTTTTACTTCTTCTGAAATTAAATTTTTCGGCGCTAATTTAAAACCTTTTGGTAAAATCAAAATTCCACCAACATTTAAATCAGCTTTTTGACCGTTTGCCCCGATTTGTTGAGAATTTAAATCATAAGGAACTTTTATTTCAACTTCAAAAACAGTATTAGGTAAAACAGCTTGAGGTGACTCTATTTCAATTGCTTTTTGATTTAAATGACAGTTAGCACACGCTAATTTACCATTTGCAGCACGTGGATTAGCATAATTTTGTTGTGCAAAAACAGGGTATGCATAAGAATTTCCAACTGAAAATTCAAATAAACTTACAGCAATCGTTAAAGTAAATAAAAGAGTTTTAAAAAACTTGTTAGTTGCCATAGATTAAATACTTTTTAAGTACATATAGTAAATTAATTTTTTATTAAAGACAAAATACCTAATCCAGAAAAATATAAAAATAATATTGCGGATGACAGTAATAATTGTGTTAAAGGATCAGTAGAAGGTGTCAAAACGGCACCAATGATAGTTGAAATAAGTATTATATATTTCCAAGCAGCAAACATTTGTTTAACTGATACAATATTCAGTAAACCCAATAGAATTTGTAAAATTGGAATTTGAAAAGCTATTCCTGTACTATAAAAAAGCGTTAGAATAAATTCAAAATATTGATCAAATGACCAAAATGGTTCTATAACTTCATCACTATAAGCTAGAAAAAAGTTTAATGCTGCTGGAATTAATGTATAGTATGAAAATAATAATCCAAATAAAAATAGTATTAGAGAACTAATAAGAATAGGTAAAATAATTTTTTTCTCCTTAACTGTCAATCCTGGCAATAAAAACAATATTAACTGACTTATTAAAAAAGGACTACTAAATAATATTCCTGTATAAAACGATATTTTTATTGTCGAAGTAAAATATTCTCCAGGTGACAGTTGAAAAAATTTTACATTACTAACAGGTAACTCTAATATTTGTACTAAAAACTTGACTTCAATAAATGCTAATAAACTTAATAATAAAATTATCCAAAAAATATGAATAATCCGTTGACGTAATTCTTCTATATGTTCTGAAAACGGTAACTCCAACGTTAAAGTTGGAGTATTTTTAAAATTAAAATCAAAATTTGATATCATATTTTTATATGTGTGTTCTAAAATTTGTTAGAACTTTAACAAACAAATTATTAATTTATTGATTTTAATTAAAATTTGTTAGTTCAAATATGTTAATGCTTCTAAACGAGCTGCCGCTTTTTTTAACTCTAAAATTGCTTCTAGACGAATTTTACTTGTTTCTGCATTTTCTACGTCTAATTTGGCTACCTTTAATTTTTCATTGACCTCATTTAAATCTAATGAAATGATTTCCTCTACATCATTCACCAAAACAGTGACTTGATTTCTATCTACTTCTGCTAAACCTCCACATAAAATAATTGGAGTCCATTTTTGATCTAATTTAATTCTTAACAAACCAGTATCTAATGCCGTTATAAGAGAAGCATGCCCATCTAAAACGCCAATTTGACCTGTAACACCTGGTAAAACTACTTCATCGGCTGTTGTTGAACAAATAATTCTATCTGGAGTAAGAACGCGAATGTTCATAACCATAGATGATTTTCTCCTTATTTTAAGGTTTCGGCTTTTGCAATAGCTTCATCAATATCACCGACAAGATAGAAAGCTTGTTCAGGTAAATCATCTAATTCACCTTTTAAAATCATGCTAAAACCTTTAATAGTATTTTCTAAACTTACATATTTACCAGGAGAGCCAGTAAATATTTCAGCGACGAAAAATGGTTGAGACAAAAATCTCTCAACTTTACGAGCTCGTGCTACTGTTAAACGATCTTCTTCTGATAATTCGTCAATTCCAAGAATTGCAATAATATCTTGTAATTCTTTATAACGTTGTAATGTTTCTTTTACAGATTCTGCTATTTCATAGTGTGTTGCTGATACAATACCAGGTTGTAACATTGTTGAAGTAGAATCAAGAGGATCTACCGCTGGATAAATACCTTTAGCTGCTAAATTTCGAGATAATACTGTTGTTGCATCTAAGTGAGCAAATGTTGTTGCTGGCGCTGGATCAGTTAAATCATCCGCAGGTACATAAACAGCCTGAATAGACGTAATTGAACCTTGATTAGTTGAAGTAATACGTTCTTGTAAAGCACCCATCTCTGTAGCCAATGTTGGTTGGTAACCCACTGCAGATGGCATCCGGCCTAATAACGCTGATACTTCAGAACCAGCTTGAGTAAATCGGAAGATATTATCAATAAATAATAATACATCCTGTTTATTTATATCACGGAAATATTCAGCCATTGTTAAAGCAGTTAAACCTACTCTCATCCGTGCTCCAGGGGGCTCGTTCATTTGACCATAAACTAAAGCTACTTTTGATTCTGAAAAATTCTTTTCATTTATTACGCCTGACTCTTTCATTTCTTGATATAAATCATTACCTTCTCGTGTTCGTTCACCTACACCTCCAAATACTGATACACCACCATGGGCTTTAGCAATATTATTAATTAATTCCATAATTAATACGGTCTTACCTACACCTGCACCCCCGAATAAACCGATTTTACCCCCTCGACGATATGGAGCTAATAAATCAACAACTTTAATTCCTGTTTCAAAAATTGAAGGTTTTGTTTCTAGCTCAGTAAATGCTGGGGCATCACGGTGAATGGGTAATGTTTCATCATATGATACATCACCTTGATTGTCTACAGGCTCACCTATTACGTTAAAAATTCTTCCTAGTGTTGTTACGCCGACTGGAACAAGAATAGGAGATCCCAAGTCAATTACTTCAACTCCACGTTTTAAACCATCTGTTGATCGCATTGATACTGCACGGACTTTTCTATCCCCTAATAATTGTTGAACTTCAACAATTATTATGCTTCCATCTTCTTGTACAATTTTTAATGCAGTATATATTGCTGGTAAAGTTCCGCTAGGAAAAGCAATATCTAAAACAGGACCAATAATTTGAGTAACGTAACCTTTATTTGTACTAGTTTTAACCATTTTAATTTATTAAATTTAAATAATTAAGAATAAATATACTTTCAAATCAAAACTTAAACTATAATTCTACAGTTAATACTTCGAAATAATCTAATTAATAAGTAAATAGAAATTTTAGAATTTATTTTAAGTTTTACTCATTATACTATATTTTATACTAATATAAATTGAATTTTTAAATTTATAAAAGATTTTAGTATAGAAGTATTCAATAAAAATTATCTGATGATAATCTACCTGTTATTTTTAACCAATTTTGAGCTTCTATATAATTATTAGGTGCTAATTTTATTGCCTGTTTCCAATATTCAGCTGCTTTATCAAATAACCCTTTCGCTACTTCTAAATTTTGTTTTTTTGATGCTTTGACTCCTTGATAGTGATAAATTACAGCAATATTATTTAACGCTTGCGGTAAATTTAAATTTAATTCAAGAGCTTGATGGTAGTACTCCAAAGCTTGTATATATTCTCCATTACTTGAATAAATTAATCCTATATTATATAAAATGTAACTTCTATCATATGGATCTTCTTCTAATTGTAATGCTTCATAATAATTTTCTAAAGCTTCAGCATACTCACCTTCTGATTGAGCAGACATTCCATCTCGATAATAAAAAAAAGCTTGTTTCTCTTGTTTACTAGCCGGTAAAATTTTTAAAAGAATATCAGCTACAATTGTAAATGTTTTATCAATAAAATTATCATTTCGTTGACTACGACCCATTAGGTCTCCTTTAACCTTTAAATAGAATTTGAAGTAACAAATGGCAATAAAGATAAAATTCTTGCTCTTTTAATTGCTTTTGTTAATTTACGTTGTTGTTGAATAGTAACACCAGTTGCTCGACGTGGTAAAATTTTTCCTTGGTCTGTAATAAATAATTTTAATAAATCAATATCTTTATAATCAATTTTTTGGTCAAGACTTAATATTAAGGTTTTTTGTTTTTGTATTGACATAATTTATTTAATTTCTTTATGTATAGTAGGTTTATCACAATGTGAGCAGTATTTTTTAAGTTCCATTCTTTGTGGATTATTTCGACGATTTTTTTCTGTATGATAACGCGATACACCTTTTGAGCGTTTATTTGTATTAAAACGACATTCAGTACACTCTAATGTAATTAAAATTCGTGTTCCTTTATTTTTTGCCATAAAACTTTCGGTCAGTAGAAATTTTTACTATTTATATTTATTGTAATTATATTGCCTAAAAATGTTTATGTTATCAAGCTTTTAGAAAATATTTATTTAAACAATATTAAACACTTCAATTTTTTTTTAAAATATATTATAGTCAGTAAACAGAATTATTTAAATTAAAATAAATTTTTTAACAAAAAATTAAAACATTATTAAATTCATATTATGGCTAATAATCCATCTTCAGCAAAACGTATTTTAATTAATAAGCGTAATCGTTTACAGAATCGTTTTTATAAAAGTACAGTCCGCACATTAACTAAATTATTTTTAAAACAAGTTGAACTTTCAAAAAATTCAAAGACTAGTGATAATAAACAAATAGCACAAAAAATATTAAGTTCAGCATATAGTCTAATTGATAAAGGTTGTAAAAAAAAGGTTTTTCATAAAAATACAGCTGCCCGTAAAAAATCTCAATTAGCATTAGCATTAAAAACAATATAAATAAATTATTTACATGAAAAAATAATTAAATAAATAACTTGAAAATTAAGGAAATTTAGTCTTATCCTAGATAAATTTTCTTAAAAATATTTTGTGGAATCATTATTTTCAATTAAATTTAACCATTCGTTTATTAATTACTTTAAATACTGATTAATACAAATTCTATTTTTTCTGTTAAAACTTTTGAGTTTAATGAATAGACAAAAAACTAATGAAACTTAATACAGTTGAAATAATACAAGGAATTATTTTATAAATTAAAAAACTAGGATTAATCAAATATGAATGAATAAACTTAACAATAAATTATAAACATTGAATAAAGATAATTATAAAATTTACTTTAGTTACAGCTAGCCTAAATTAATTATTAAAGACAATGTTGATTAATTTATGAATAAGTTTGCTATAATTTTTAATTTTCTTTAAATAGTCAATACAAAGAAAATAAGAAGAAGTTGTAAGTCTTTACCAAAACAAATTTTAAAATGAACATAAACCTTTGCTAATAAATTTAAATTATGAAAAAAGATATGAATTATATCACAACTTTGCCAGATTTTATTGAAATGCAAAGACTAAGCTTTTCTTGGTTTATTTGTCAAGGATTATCAGAAGAACTTAGTCATTTTTCTTCAATTTTAGATTTTAGTAGTAACATTGAAAGTTTGATTTTTGGTCAACAATATAAATTAATAAAACCATTTTATACAGCATTAGATGCAAAAAAAGATGCAAAATCTTATGTTGCGCAATTACAAGTGCTAATTGAAATTCGCGATAAAAGCGCTAATATTATATTAAAAAGAGAACGAATATCTATAGTTAACTTACCGTTAATGACTCAAGCAGCCACTTTTATTATAAATGGATGTGAACGTGTTATTGTTAGTCAAATTATTCGAAGTCCTGGAATTTACTTTGAAAAAAATAAAAAACAAAAAAATCGAAAACGTAATTCTTTAATTATATCTACAAATTACAAAAAGTTACAACAACTTTTCCCTAACCCAAGTACTCTTTATTATTACTTAACATATAAAGGTTTATCTAGTAATAAACTAGATAGCAAACTACGTTATTATATAAAAAAAGTTCAAATAATATCTATTCAGCGTAATGATTTTGAATTTTTAAAATCTAAAATATTTCCAACGTTTTTTTTTACGAGACCTTTTCCTTTTAAAAAAATAAAAACTCTTAGTTTCTTTAAAAAAGAAATTACCAATAAAGATTTATATCAAGAAAAAGATTTGTATTCACAGAAATATGAAGAAAAAGATTTATATACTGCAATATTAGTTCCTGAGTATGGCTCATGGATTAGATTTAGTTTTCAGACGGAAAAAACCCTTGATCCAAAACATCTTGTATACGGTGATTATAACGAAACTATTACAATCCAAATAGATAAAATTAGTAAAATACCAATAATTCATTTATTAAAAAAAATAGGTTTAAATGATTTACAAATCTATCAAAACTTATACCATTCAGATTTTTTTTATTTTGTAGTTTTAACATTAAAACATGGAAATTTATCAAAAGAACCGATATTAAGATTCTATAATCAGATTTCTCAGTCTCTTTCTGATACATTAAAAATTTTTAATCCTAACTATTATCGACTGGGAAAAGTTGGACGTAGTAAAATTAATAGTCGCTTAAACTTAAAACTTTCATCTAATTGTTATTCTATAACATATGAAGATATTTTTGCTATTACTGATTATTTATTAACTTTATCGATTTCAAAAACACTAAGTGATGATATTGATCATTTAAAAAATCGAAGAGTTCGATCTGTTGGCGAACTTTTACAAAATTTAATAAGAATTGGTTTTCAAAGATTAGAAAGGAAAATTTCAAGTCAAGTATATAAATCCGATAAAAAATTAAATATAAATCTGAATACTCAATTAATTGTTGTAACTTTTAAAGAATTTTTTGGAGCGAGCCAATTATCCCAATATATGGATCAAACAAATCCTCTTTCTGCTTTAACACACAAAAGAAGAATTAGTAGTTTAGGTCCAGGAGGATTTAATCGCGATCGTATAAGTTTTGCTGTTCGCGATATTCATCCTAGCCATTATGGTAGAATTTGTCCTATTGAAACTCCTGAAGGACAAAATGTTGGTTTAATTGCTTCATTAACAACTTGTGCTAGGGTTAATCAATCTGGATTTATTGAAACACCCTTTTGGCGCGTTATAAATGGAAAAGTAATTAAAACTGGTAATCCAATATATTTGACAGCGGATTTAGAAGATTTTTATAAAATAGCCCCATCAGATATTTCTGTAAATTCAAATAATTATTTATCAGCAAATTCGATACCTGTTCGATATAAACAAGATTTTTTAACAGTTAAACCATTTGAAGTTGATTTTATTTTTATTTCGAATGTTCAAATTGTCTCGGCAGCAGCGTCTTTAATTCCTTTTTTCGAACACGATGATGCAAATAGAGCCTTAATGGGATCAAACATGCAACGTCAATCTGTTCCTTTGTTATTAACTCAAAGACCCATTGTTGGAACAGGTTTAGAAAATCAAATTGCAGTAGATTCGGGTTTTGCCGTAACTTCAATGAGTTCAGGAATCGTTAGTTATGTAAGTTCTGCAAAAATTGTTGTTCATAATAATCTTGGAAAAACTTTTAAATACAATTTACAAAAGTACCAACGTTCAAATCAAGAAACCTGTATAAATCAGCGTCCATTAATTTGGGTTGGAGATAAAGTTGAATCTGGTCAAATTCTAGCTGATGGTCCAGCCATAGAAGGAGGAGAATTATCGTTAGGACAAAATGTATTAGTTGCATATATGCCATGGAATGGTTATAACTTCGAAGATGCTATTTTAATAAACGAACGGTTAGTTTATGAAGATATTTTCACATCAATTCATATTCAAAGATACGAAATAGATATTAGTCAAACAAATGAAGGTTTAGAAAGAACAACTAAAAATATCCCAAATTTAAATTCTAGTGAGGTTCAACATTTAGATACTGAAGGAATAGTTTGTAAAGGTACCTTTGTTAGGCCAGGTGATATTTTAGTTGGTAAAATAACTCCTAAAGATGATTCAGAACAATTACCAGAAGCTAAATTGTTACGAGCCATTTTTGGAACAAAAGCAAAAGATGTCAGAGATACTTCATTACGAATGCCTAATGGCGAATCTGGGCGTGTCATTGATATTGAAATTTTAAGACGAAAATCAACACCACTGAATTCGTCTGTTTTAGGTTTACCTGAAAAAATTCGAATTTTTATTGCACAAGTAAGAAAAATTCAAGTAGGTGATAAAATTGCAGGCCGTCATGGTAATAAAGGAATTATATCTCGTATTTTACCTCGTCATGATATGCCATTTTTACCTGATGGGACTCCTATTGATATTATTTTAAATCCTTTAGGTGTGCCATCGAGAATGAACGTAGGTCAATTATATGAATGTTTATTAGGATTAGCCGGTCAAAAATTAAATCGTCGCTTTAAAATTTTACCATTTGATGAAATGTATGGTCAAGAAATTTCAAGAATTCTAATTAGTAAAAAATTACGACAAGCGTCAATTGAAAATAATCAAGCTTGGTTATTCAATCCGTATTCACCTGGTAAAATGATTTTATCCGATGGTCGAACTGGAAAAGAATTTGAAAATCCTATTACAGTTGGTAATGCTTATATTTTAAAATTAATACATTTAGTCGATGATAAAATTCACGCTCGTGCAACAGGACCTTATTCATTAGTAACTCAACAGCCTTTAGGAGGAAAAGCTCAACATGGTGGTCAAAGGTTTGGAGAAATGGAAGTTTGGGCATTAGAAGGGTTTGGGGCAGCTTATACGTTACAGGAACTATTGACTATTAAATCAGATGATATGCAAGGAAGAAATGATACATTAAATGCAATCGTAAAGGGACAGACAATACCCAAATCAGGGATACCTGAATCTTTTAAAGTTTTATTACAAGAATTAAGATGTATCGGATTAGACATTAGTACCTATAGATTAGGAAAATTAAATTCTAAAACTAAGTATGATATTGAGGTAAATTTAATGGAGAATTATAATCCATTAGCAAAACGTTTTTCACCCAACGCAAATACAACTAATCTTTCATTTTATTAAGTTTAAATAAAAAATAAAAATGAATCAATCTGAAAAACAATTTGATTATATAAAAATCAAATTAGCGTCGCCAAACCGAATTAAAGAATGGGGACAACGTGTATTACCTAACGGACAAGTTATTGGAGAAGTTAAAAAAGCGGAGACAATTAATTATCGAACATTTAAACCAGAAATGAATGGTTTATTTTGTGAAAGAATTTTTGGACCTAACAAAAATTTAGAATGTGCTTGTGGAAAATATAAACGTGTTAGATATGAGGGATTAATTTGTGATCGATGTGGTGTTGAAATTACAGAATCACGCGTTCGAAGACATAGAATGGGTTATATTAATCTTATTTATCCAGTAACACATATTTGGTATATAAATAGTCGACCAAATTATTTAGCTTTATTATTAGAAGTGGAACAAAATGAATTACGAATTGATACAGGATTAATAGAACGTTATAAAGCAAAACTTAACTATAAAATTATACGAATTAAAAAACAATTAGAATACTTTATTAATGAAAAAAATATAGTTAAAATAATAGAGTTAAAAACTCAATTGAAAGAATCTATACAAGAAATTGCTGATTCTGAAACTACTTTAAAATCAAAGCATGTTGAAGAAAATGATGAAATTATTCAAAATATAAAATTGGCTTCTTTAGCATATTTTATTGCTGAAAGTGAATTTGATTTTTATTCTCTTCATTGGAATTTTAAATCTTATCGTACATTTCGTCGCTTAAATTATTCCAATTATCCAAGAAATTTTTCTCAACGCAATTTTCGAAATACACCACATAGTTTAATAGGTTCAGTTCTAATTCGAAATGAATTAGATAAACTAAATCTTCGAAATGAAATTATTAAAACACGTGAATTTATTGTTTATAGTAGCAATGTCTTGGAAAAAAAATTACCTGATTATTCAACATCACAATGGTTTAGAAAATGGGAACATCAGCGTATTTATAAATTGAGAGCGCAAGCAGTTAAACGAGTCCGTATATTAGAAAATTTAGTTGCAACTCGATCAAACCCAGCTTGGATAATTTTATCCATTTTACCTGTTATTCCTCCTGCATTACGTCCTATGATACAATTAGAAGGTGGTCGTTTTGCAACGTCAGATTTGAATGAACTGTATCGACGAATAATTACTCGTAACAATAGATTATTACGACTATTGGAAATTGATGCTCCTCAGTTAATTATTCGAAATGAAAAACGAATGCTTCAAGAAGCAGTGGATACTTTAATTGATAATGGTAAACGTGGAAAATTAGTATTAGGGGCTAATAATAGACCATTAAAATCATTATCAGATATTATTAAAGGAAAGCAAGGACGATTTCGACAAAATTTATTAGGTAAACGTGTCGATTATTCTGGTCGTTCTGTAATTGTCGTTGGTCCGCGTTTAAAGTTAAATCAATGTGGACTACCTTATGAAATGGCTATCGAATTATTTCAACCATTTATTATTCGTGAATTTATTAATCAAGGTTTAGCTGGCAATATGAAAGTTGCTAAAAACTTAATTTATCAGAATAAACATTTAGTTGATTCTGTTTTAGATGAAATTCTCTTAAATCATCCTATTTTTCTAAATCGAGCGCCAACTTTACATAGATTAGGTATTCAAGCTTTTGAACCTGTTCTCGTTGAGGGACGTGCGATTAAATTACATCCGTTGGTTTGTTCAGCGTTTAATGCTGATTTTGATGGAGATCAAATGGCTGTTCATATTCCTCTTTCGTTAGAAGCTCAAGCTGAATGTTATCTATTAATGTTACCACCATATAATTTTTTATCACCAGCAAATGGCGACCCTATAATTATTCCAACTCAGGATATGGTATTAGGTTGTTATTATTTAACAGTCAGTAATATAAAAAATTTACTAGGTTCAAATCATTATTTTGCAAATTTAGAAGATGTAATTTATGCATATAATCAAGAACAACTTGAATTACACGCGTCAATTTGGATTAGATATCCTCAATTCTTAGAAATTCCAGAAAAACCAATTAAAGTTTTTAAATTATCTGATGAAAGCTATATAGAATACTATGAAAACTTACAAATCCGAAAAGATAAAAATAACAATATTCTCGTAAAATACTTACAAACTACTGTAGGCCGAGTAATTTTTAATTACACTATTCATAAAATTTTAAACTTATTCTAAAAAAATAGGTAATAGAAGAGATATTAAAAAAATAAACAGACTTAATTTTTTATGAAAGATTATACGTATCAAAATACACTAGTTAGTAAAAAACAATTAAAGGAAATTTTAGCTTGGAGTTTTACTAATTATGGTTCAGTACAAGCTTCTTTTTTAGCAGATGAATTAAAGCATTTAGGTTTCAAATATGCAACTCAAGCAGGTATATCAATTAGTATTGAAGATTTACGTGTTCCATATATTAAAAATTTAATTTTAATTAAGGCAAATCAAAAAATTAACCATGCAGAAATAAGTTCATTAAAAGGACAAATTACTGATGTTGAAAGATTTCAAAAAATTATTGATATTTGGAGTATTACAAGTGAATCCTTAAAAGAAGAAGTAGTTTCTTACTTCCAAACTTATGATCCCCTTAATTCCGTTTATATGATGGCATTTTCAGGTGCACGTGGAAATTTATCACAAGTTCGACAATTAGTAGGTATGCGTGGATTAATGTCTGACCCCAGTGGACAAATTATGAATTTACCTATCAAAAAAAATTTTCGTGAAGGTCTAACCATTACTGATTATTTAATGTCTGGTTATGGTGCGCGAAAAGGAATAGTCGACACAGCTTTAAAAACTGCCAATTCTGGTTATCTAACAAGACGGTTGATTGATGTTGCTCAAGATATAATCATCAGAGAAAAAGATTGTTTAACACGTTATTCATTTTTATATAATAAGATTGAAAAACAAAACTATTTAAAAAATTCATTTTCTAATCAATTGGTAGGTCGTTTATTAAACAAAAGAATTTATGATCCAAAAACAAAAAAATTAATTGCTGATATTAATAGTGAAATAAATTCTAGTTTGATTCAAACATTATCAGAGAAACAAATTAAAAGTTTCTATGTACGTTCACCATTAACATGTTCTTTATATAGATCTATTTGTCAAAAATGTTATGGTTGGAATTTATCAAAAGAAAATCTTATTGATTTAGGAGAAGCAGTTGGAATTATAGCCGCTCAATCTATTGGAGAACCTGGAACTCAATTAACCATGCGAACATTTCATACAGGTGGTATTTTTACTTCTTCTACAACTAAACAGCTAATTAGTTCAATTGATGGTATTATAGAATTTTCAAAATTTTTGAAAACATTAACTATTAGAACAAACCGTGGTGAAAACGTACTATTAACAGAAAATTCAGGTTTTTTAACTATTCTATCGAATAATGGAAGTAATTTTCAGATAGAATTACCACGTAATACAATTTTATTTGTTAAAAATAATCAATATATTAAAGCAACAACAATTATAGGACAATTAGCTGGTAATTTAAAACAGACATTAACAGAAACAAAATTTTTATTGACTAATAATTCTGGTGAAATATTTATTTTAAATACTAATCAGAAAGAAAACTCAATTACTAAAAATATAGTTTTATGGATTTTTTCAGGTCAAGTTTATCAAGCTCCAATTAATTCATTTTTAAATTTTTATAGTGATTATAAAATTAATAAAAATAATTATATTTTTCGTTCGAAATTTATTCTTCTTGAATCAGGCGAAATTAACATTTCAAAACAGGAAACTTCTCAATTTCAACAAAATATTACAATTTTAAATCATATATTAATGGTTCAAAATTGTAATCTGAACAAATTTTATTTATTAGAAAAAAAATTAACTTATATCTTAAAATATAAAAATTTACTATATGCTTTAAAAGGAATTCCAAATAAAAAATTAACTGTTTTAACGAATAATTTTTTAACTTTAATAACTAATCAATTTAAAACCTTAACTGGAGGAACTGCTTATTATACAGAAGAATTAGATAGAATAAACAATTCTTGTATTAAGAAAAAATTGTATCTATATAATAAGATTGCCGAAATTAATTACCCAACTGTAATTTGGTTATCTGAAGAAACCTACCGAGTAAATTATTATTTACGACTAATGTTAGTTAATAATAATAATTTTATTTCAGAACAGTTTGAAATATTTCCGAATTTTTTTTCGAAAACACGAGGTATTGTAAAAATTATTGAAAAAAATAAGATTGTCAAAGAAATTAATATTCAACCGGGATTATTGTATGAAGTTGTTAATGTAAAAAATACAAAATATTTTAATAATAAAATATTTTATCCTGGTGAATTATTATTAAATCAAATTAAGATTATTCAAATTTCATTAATTGAAGTTATTGATACAGGACAGTCAATTCAATTATTAATACGAAGTTTAAATCTTTATGAAGTTCCATTAAAAAAACCTATAGAGAATAAATTAGGAAAAGAAAATTCAATTGCTAAAATGATGAAAATTAAATCTTCTTATGCTTTTGAATTAAAAAATTTAATAAAATGTCCATACTATTCAAACCGAAAAGTTAAAAAAAGTACCTCGTTAGATTTAATTGTTGACTCTTTAAATTTAAAGATAAATCAAAATCAAAAATGTCTTGAAACTAAAAATTTCTTTTTTAACTCTTTAGATTTAATCGTCCAAAAACCTATCGAAAAAGATTTAACGTTAGCCTTTCGAGTCAATTCTAAAAAGAAATTATTTTCCATAATTGCAGTCCGAGAAGTTTTGTTAGATTCCTATATTCCAAAGAATTTAAAATATAGTCACATAAATTTATCACTTCTTGTTAAAAAAGGTCAATTTGTTAGTCCTTATACTACTTTAGGTTATTTCCAATTTGTAAGCGATAAATCATTAGAAATAGTAAAATTCAAATTAAAAAACACGGGAAAAAAACAAATTTTTTTAATTTCGAATGATGATTGCATTACTATCTCAAAAGATAAGACCAAAAATAAGACTATTAATGAATTATTCATTAATTCAGAATCTATTTTTGAAAGTGGAAAAATTATTATAGAAAATTCAAAAATTGTAACAATTCAAAAAGGTCGACCATATTTTTTTCCTAACTGCAAAAATGATCGTTTTCTTAATAAGAATACATTAGATTGTACGTTAATTACGAAAAATCTAATATCATCTAAAAAACAACTGATTTATAAATATCCTGTTAATATTACTTATTATGATATTACAAAAAAATTGAGTTCGATTTCATTTACGGAAAATATAAATTTTCAATATAGTTTTTCTAAAATGATTTTTAAAAAACAAGGAAAATTTTATATTTCCGGTGTTCCTAGAATAATTTCTAATTTTAAAATAAATCCGACGCGAATAATACGTGATTTAAAAACAAATCAATTAAGACACGTTACAAATGCATCTATATCATATCCAATATCTCAAATAGGTATACATTCTGTAACAGAAGATTTATTTGAAAAAGAAGTAAATATTGTTTATTGCAGAAATGCTGAATTTGTTGAAACAGGTGAAACTCTTGGACTATTAAATTTTGAAAAAGAAATTACGGGGGATATCGTGAAAGGTTTACCTCGTATTCAAGAACTTTTAGAAGCAAGAAAAAAGAAAAAATTTAGTAAACGAATTCCAAAAAATCAAAAAAAAAGCTTATTAATACGTAAAACAACGTTAGATCCTAGCTTTGAATTTCGAAAATTAGCAACAACAATAAAGATGAATGAAAAAATAAATCCTCATAATTTATTAAAATTATATTTTAATTATTATGCTAAATCAAAAATACTTTTTAAAGAAAATAATTTTTTACAATTATTTAGGTTAACAAATTCATATGAAGCAAGTTATAGGAGTTTTAAAAAAGTTCAATTACTAATTTTAAGTTCAGTTCAATCGGTATATAAATCACAAGGAGTTATTATTTCTGATAAACATTTGGAAATTATTATTAAACAAATGACTTCAAAAATACAAATAACACGGGCTGGAGATACTCCTTTATTACCTCATGAGGTTATTGATTTATATCATATTAAATATATTAATCAAGTTATTGCATCAGAAAATTTTCAAAAAGCGAATTATGTTCCGATATTATTAGGTATAACAAAAGCAGCTTTAAATAATCCTAGTTTTATTTCAGCTGCAAGTTTTCAAGAAACAACACGAGTTTTGACTAAAGCCGCAATTGAAGGAAGATGTGATTGGCTAAGAGGTTTAAAAGAAAATATTGTTATTGGACAGTTAATTCCATCTGGGACTGGATGTAAAACATATTTTAATTTTTTTGAGGAAATTTCAAATACTTTACTACTAAAAACTTTTGAATCAAAAGCCTAGACGATTTACTTTTAAATTTGTTACATTACTCGGTATAAATAGACACTTTATTAAGGAGTTAATTATTTTTTTATGGTTGATATTACTTTAGCCCAATTATTAGAAGCTGGAGTTCATTTTGGACACAAAGCGTATCGTTGGAACCCAAAAATGTTTCCATATATATATACTGAACGAAATAACATTCATATTTTGGATTTAGTACAGTCGGCACAATTATTAAAAGAAGCAAATTCGTATGTTCAACTTGAGGCTGAAAAGGATAAAACGTTCTTATTTATCGGTACGAAAAGACAAGCGAGCACGTTAATTGCTCAAGAAGCTAAAAGATGTAATTCTTATTATGTTAATCATCACTGGTTGGGAGGAATGCTTACAAATTGGATTACTTTAGAAAGTCGAATAAAACGTTTAAGAGAACTAGAAGAACAAGAAGCTAATCAGATTTTTGATTTATTGCCAAAGAAAGAAGCGTCGTTACGTAAGAAAGAGTTAGAAAAACTACGAAAACATCTTAATGGTGTTAAAGATATGAAAAAAAGACCAGATATTGCTATTATTATAGATCAAAAAAGAGAGATGACAGCGGTTAGAGAATGTAGAAAATTAGGTATTCCTATTGTTTCAATTTTAGATACAAATTGTGATCCAGATTTAGTTGATATTGTTATTCCAGGAAATGATGATGCAGTTCGTTCGATTAAATTAATTTTAAAATCTTTGACTGATAATATTAATTTAGGAAAAGCTAAATTAATTAATTCATAAATACTTCTTATATTATTATTGCAACATTTTGTATGACTGTAGATATTAACCCACAAACAATTAAAAAGCTTCGTGAAAAAACTGGTGCAGGAATGATGACTTGTAAACAAGCTTTAATAGAAAATAATGGTGATTTTGAGAAAGCAATTGAATTTTTAAAATTAAAAGGAATTGCAACAGCTAATAAAAAATCTGGTAGAAATACCCAAGAAGGAATAATTTATTCATATATACATACCGGAAATAAATTAGGAATTTTATTAGAAATTAATTGTGAAACAGATTTTGTCGCACGTCGTCCTGAATTTAATGAATTAGCAAAAAATATTGCTATGCAAATTGCATCAAATGAAAATATTGAAGTAATTTCTTTAAATGATATTTCTGAATCGATGAAAAATGAAGTCTGGCAATTTGAAAGTAACAAAGAAGATTTAATTAATAAACCAGAAGAAATAAAAAATAAAATTGTTTCAGGACGTGTAGAAAAAACTTTAAAGACTAAAGTTTTATTAGAACAACCATTTATTCGTGATTCTAATATAACGGTCGAAGATTATATAAAACAAACAATTTCTATTTTAGGGGAAAATATTAAAGTTCGACGTTTTGTTCGTTATGTTTTAGGTGAATTAGATAGTCTTTAAAATATTTTTAATTATTAAAAAGTAAAGTTTATGGTTTGGATAATAATTTGTTAATAGATCCAAATCATAAACTATTAATAAAATAACTGTTATATATATAAACCTAACATATCAGGGAAGAATCTATTTATCTCAATTATAAATCCGGCTGTAAATGTTAACCATATTGTTAATAAAACTGGTGCTGTTGACAAATATTTTTGAAAATTTTCCATAATTTTAAATTTATTTATAAAATATAACTCTGAATTAACGTGGAGAAACGGTAACATTTTCATCTAGTGCTACTAATTCGCCACTAATTAATTCTTGCCATGCTGAAATTGGCCACATATAACCTGTTGTCATTATTTTTAAAGCTAACGGTACATTAATGATAATTTCACTTTCTGTTGGATTTTGACTAGTACTAATTGCGCGTAAATATTTTCTACCTACCCAACCAATCCAACCAGAGATATAAATAAATGCGAATCCAGGAGTTATAAATTCAGCTGCATGACTCCAACGTCCATCAGCAATTAAATGTGGTAATCCATCTGTTCCACATAATAAGTCTGACCTACTATATTTATCAAAACGAGCTTTTGTTCTATCCATTTGTTGTTGTAATGCTAATGCTGCTGGTGATCCCTCAGAATATTTACTTTTTCTTTGTTCTAATTTTTTTATACTTGCATTTAATCGTTTGTTAAAGCTAATTGAATCACTACATTTAGTTAATCCACCTATATCTGCTAATGCCAATTTTGGTGATATTAAGATAGTAAAAATTAAAGCTATCTGACAAAATAAAGAACGTTTCATTAATAGTTTTAAATTTTAATTTATGTTTTAGTAAAAAATTTTAAATCAGTAAAATTATTTTAATTTTATATTATTTTAATTATAGTAAAAAAAACTACTTTTTTAATTAATTATTATTTCGTATTAATTTTAGCTACACAATTGAATTTATAGCATGTAAAAATATACGTAATTGTATTAAAAGAAATAATTTAATATTTCAATTAAATCAATTTGAACTTTAAAAATATCGATTACTTACTAATCGATATTTTTAAAGTTCAAATTGATTTCCACGACGATATTGTAAATAAGCCGCTACAAATAACCCAAGAACAGACACAACCATCATACCTAAAACGATCCCTGACAATAAAGGTTCTACCATTTTTTTATTTGTAATTTTAAGATAAATATATCCTATGATTTATAGGTGTTTTATTATTTTTTATTTTAATTATTCACAAAAGTTCAGTATGTTAAAATTATTTCGAACTATGAAATTTCTTTCTTCGTTTAACAGATAACGAAGGAACAATAACTTATAAATAATAGAGATTCTTTAATAGTAATAGTAAAATTATAACATGATTAATTTTAGAAAAGTAAGTCAGTTAAATGTTAAAAACTGACTATATTATTTTCTATAAAATAATCATTTTTAATAATTAAATATTTATCTAAAACCAACTGCAGCTTGCCAAACAAATGCTAAAAGTAAAAAAAATACTGGAATAATTGGTAATACATCCACAATTGGACTAAATAGAACATATGCCTCAGGTAACTTAGCTAAAAGTAAACTTTCCATAAATAAACTTTTTAATTTTACAAATAATTAATAATAATAATTTTACTATAAAAGTTATTAAAAAGTTTATTTGTAGAAGTTCTCTTTTTTTAATTATCAATTCTTTTTATATATAATTAATATTAAAGATTAATAATTGCAATTCAGTACTTAATTAACTTTCTAATTTTATTAAACGAAAATAATTATGAATCAAACATATTTACCTTCTATTTTAGTTCCTTTAGTTGGTCTTGTTTTTCCAGCTTTTAGTATGTCGTTATTTTTCCTTTATATATCATTAGATAACATTGAATAAATCGATTCACTTTAATATATTAAAGTGAATCGATTTATTCAATGTTATCTAATGATATTAAATTATAATTGATTTATTAACTAACATATCTCTTATAACTCTATAACATATTTTAGTAAGAAATAGTTTTAGATTTACAATACTGTTAGTATTTAATATCATTCTATTATTTTGTTTTATTTTTTACCAAAACCCTAATGAAATTGCTTTATCAATAGGAAGACAAGCACCAATACCTAACCAAATAGCTACTATAAATCCTGTAATAAAGACTAAACTAGCAATTGGACGACGAAATGGATTTTGAAATTTATTTACATTTTCAATAAATGGTACTGTAATTAAACCTGCTGGTACTGCAGCCATTGCTAATACACCTAAAAGTTTATTAGGTAATACACGTAATAAATTAAACGTTGGGAAAAAGTACCATTCTGGTAAAATTTCTAGTGGTGTATTAAATGGATCTGCAGGTTCGCCCAGTTGAGTTGGTGCCATTACAGCTAATCCTATACAACATGCAAATGTTCCAAGAATACAAACAGGAAAAACATATAACAAATCATTTGGCCAAGCAGGTTCTCCATAATAATTATGGCCCATTCCTTTCGCTAATTTTGCTCTTAATTTTGGATCTGTTAAATCCGGTTTTTTAATTACTGACATATTTATCGTTATATTATTAAAGTAAAAAATATAATTTTTTAAAGTTAAAGAGGACCTGAAATTCCTTGCTTGCGAATCATTAAGAAATGCGTTAAAATTAAAACAGCAGCAGCGACTGGTAATACAAATGTATGTGCACTATAAAAACGAGTCAATGTACTTTGTCCAACACTTTCTCCACCTCTTAATACTAAAACTAACGGTGGACCAATAAGTGGTACAGCAGCCGGAACACCTGTTACAATTTTACATGCCCAAAATCCTATTTGATCCCAAGGTAATGAATAACCAGTAACCCCAAAAGAAACTGTAACAACAGCTAAAATTACTCCTGTTATCCAAGTTAACTCACGTGGTTTTTTAAATCCACCAGTTAAATATACACGGAATACATGTAAAACCATCATCATTACCATCATACTTGCAGACCAACGATGAATTGATCGGATTAACCAACCAAAGTTAACACTAGTCATGATGTATTCAACTGATGCAAATGCATCTACTACACTTGGTCTATAATAAAATGTCATTGCAAATCCAGTTGCAACTTGAATTAAAAAACAAGTAAATACAATACCACCAAAACAATAAAAAATATTTACATGAGGTGGAACATATTTGCTAGAAATGTCATCTGCAATCGCTTGGATTTCTAAGCGTTCTTCAAACCAATCATAAACTTTACTCATAAAAATAGTATTTAAATATTAGAGTTAAACACAACTAAGCATTTTCGAATTATAAAGGCGAGAGTGGGATTCGAACCCACGGAATCCGCAAAGATTCATCTGATTTCAAATCAGACGCAATCGACCAACTCTGCCATCTCGCCATTAAAGATTAGTTTAAGGACTAATCTTTTTAAATTTATTTCTCGTAAGTGTTAATTCCGCTAAATTTAACTGAAGCAGGATTAGGATTTTTTCCTATTGAAAAACCTCGAGTATTAACAGCAGTACGACCTGCATTTACTTTTTCAGGAAAAACTCCATCTTTTGGATGTAAATATTGAACTTCTCCACTAGGAAATATACGATAAATTTTATAATCGTTAATTTTAAATATTCGTAATTGTGTTCCTAAAGCTAAACATTGTTCTTTTCTAGCTAGATATAATAGATTTTCTCCATTTCGCATAATGGCTGCACCACCTGTTGGAATTTCAAAAATTTGCTCTTTATTACTTGTCCAAGTAATTGCATATTTTTCTTCTATTTCAGCGGCACGTAACCAACCTCCAGTACTTCCTCCAAAAGTTGGGAATGGCGTTTGTAAATTTAATGTCATACGTAAACCCTTATTATTATTTGACGTCTATTATATTAGTTTACTAAAAAAATTAGTTTTTATTAAATTAGAAAATTTTCTAGCGGAGAATGGATTTGAACCATTGACCTTCGGGTTATGAGCCCAACGAGCTACCAGACTGCTCTACTCCGCGTGACAAAATATAACACTATGAATACTATACAAAGTATAAATGATTTTGTCTATAAATTTCTAAAGATAATTTAAAAATTAAACTTAATTGCGAACATAAAATAACTTCCAATTAAAATCCAAGTCAATTTATTTAAAAAATTTTCTGCTGAATTTGGAGACCCTAGAAAATTACTTTTTGTTGCAAAACTTTCTAATCCACTATTGTTTGGAGTTCGTATAAGTATAAGTACTGTCAATAGAATATTGTTTAATAACCAAATAAATTTTAACATATAATTCTCTTAAAATTGAATAATTGTTTTGTTTTATTAGTGTGTTTGAGTTTTTAATTAATCTTCAATTTCAAATATTTTGTTAAACACTTTTAAAACTTTTTCTCCAGAATCAATTGATTCTAATGGATCTTTTCTTAATCGATGGCGTAAACATAATGTAATAATTTTACCAATATCTTGGATTGTTACTTTTGTTCGTTGATTATATGCAGCGTAAGCTTTTGCGGCTCTATTTGTTACAATATCTCCCCTTAATCCATCAACGTCCAATTGACTACACACTTCAGAAATTTTTACACGTAAATCATAATCTAATTCAACGTTTGGTAATAATTTTTGAGCTGCAACAATACGATTTCTTAATTCTTGTTGTTTTTCTTTATAATTTTCAACCCATATATTTGGTGCCTGATCGAAAGCAGTACGCTCTTCGACTACTTTTACACGTAATGCAGGATCTTTTACAGTTCGAATTTCAGCATGCATTCCAAATCTATCTAATAATTGGGGTCGTAATTCGCCTTCTTCAGGATTACCTGATCCTACTAATACAAATCTAGCTGGATGACGAATTGAAATTCCTTCACGTTCTACTGTATTCCAACCTGAAGCGGCAGAATCTAGCAGAATATCAACTAAATGATCATCTAAAAGATTTACTTCATCAACGTATAATATACCTCTATTGGCTTTCGCTAATAAACCTGGCTCAAAAGCTTTAATACCTTCAGTTAATGCTTTTTCAATATCAATTGTTCCACAAACTCTATCCTCTGTTGCACCTAAAGGGAGATCAACCATTGGAATTTTTATAAATTCTGTTTCAAGAACAGAGCCTTTCTGAATATTTAATTTAACTTCATTACTCATTAAATCTAAATCGTATGGAGATGAATTAAACGGATCATTTTTAACAATTTCAATTTGAGGTAACAAGTCAGCAATAGCTCTAATTGTTGTAGACTTACCAGTACCTCGATCGCCCATAATCATTACTCCACCAATTTTAGGATCAATTACATTTAATTGTAGTGCTAATTTCATTTCTTCTTGACCTACAATTGCTGTAAATGGAAAAACAGGAGAGTCAAATTTTTTTAAGTCTTGTGTTATCATTTTACCACTTCTAAAAAATTATTTTAATAAAAATATATTTCATAATATTATATGAATTTAAGATGATGTTTATTTATAAAGTGTTGTAGCTAAACGAATAGCAAAAACACTTGCTAATAATGCGACTAATAAGATTGTATATACTTGAGAATCTGTTAACATAAATTAATTTCCTAATTTTTTATAATTTATCAAAGATACGATTTGTGAGATATTTTTTAAAAGATTAATACTTTATATATTATTTTATAAAATCTATTATAACATAGTTTTAGTAACTTTCACAATAATAATATTCATTTACTTATTATAAAACTTATAATTTAACTTGGTAAAAGTTATTCTAGCTGGTGAAGGGACTTGAACCCCCGACCGACTGATTACAAATCAGTTGCTCTACCAATTGAGCTACACCAGCGATTTGTTTTTCTATCAGTTTACTTTAAATTTTTATAGAATACAAGAGTTAAAATTTTATTTAATAAAATTTTAACTCTTGTATTCTATAAAAATTTACTTGTTCATACTTAAAATTGAATTTTTAAGATTATGTTTTAATAAAATATAAAATCTACTTGCAATCATAATACATTTTTTAATTTTTATCAATATAAAATGATTATTTTTCTTGAACTAAAATTAATTCATTTAATGCAAAATTATTAGTATTAGTACCTGTATAATTAACATTTGCAAATCTTACAACAATAGGATATCTAACTTTACTTTTATCAACTGTTACCACTGTTCCATTTTGATTATACCAATAAGATTCTTTTCTTAAAACTTTAACTTTTGATCCACGATCAATCATAATCTATAATATATATAATTTATTTACTATCAATTTTAAATTAAATATATTATTTGATCATAAAAATTTAAGATTTTTGTAGTTTTTAAGAGTATAAAAATGTTAGAATAGTTTGTAATTAATAATTTTTAAATTGTTTAAAATTTTATAGCTATAAAAAAATGTCAAATAATCTTATTCGAAATATATGTATTTGTTTAATTGCTATTAGTTTATTGTTGTTAGGTATAAAAAATTTTGATACTTTAGCAATTTTTAATAATAATCCAAAATCTGAGAAAGAATCTTCAAAAAACTCACCTAGTTCAAGAATGAGTTATGGTAGATTCTTAGATTATTTAGAAATGGGATGGGTAAAACAAGTTGATCTTTACGATAATGGTCGAAATGCTATTATACAAGCTGCAAGTCCTGAATTAGGTAATCGTCCACAACTTATTAGAGTAGAAATTCCAGTTGGGGCTTCACAATTAATTTTAAAATTAAAAGAATATAATATAGACTTTGATGCTCATCCAATTGAAACTAAAAATCTTTTTATTAATATTGCTAGTAATCTTTTAATACCAATTCTTTTTATTATAGGTTTATTTTATTTATTTCAAAATTCCGAAAATTTTTTAGGGGGTCCGGGATCATCTCCTATGAATTTAGGAAAATCAACTGCTCGATTTGAACGAAGACCAGATACAGGCGTTGTATTTAACGATATTGCTGGAATTGATGAAGCTAAAGCAGAATTTGAAGAAATTGTTTCATTTTTAAAACAACCAGATAAATATACGATTGTAGGAGCTAAAATTCCTAAAGGAATTTTATTAGTTGGACCTCCAGGAACTGGTAAAACATTATTAGCGAAAGCAATCGCAAATGAAGCAGATGTTCCTTTTTTTAGTGTTGCTGGGTCAGAATTTGTTGAAATGTTTATTGGAATTGGTGCTGCTCGCGTTCGAGATTTATTTAAAAAAGCTTCTGAAAATGCTCCTTGTATAGTATTTATTGATGAAATTGATGCGGTTGGTCGTGAAAGAGGTGCTGGTGTTGGTGGGGGTAATGATGAACGGGAGCAAACATTGAATCAATTGTTAACGGAAATGGATGGTTTCAAAGAAAATAAAGGAGTAATCGTTGTTGGAGCAACAAATCGTGTAGATATTTTAGACTCGGCATTGTTAAGACCAGGACGATTTGATAGACAGATTACTATTAATTTGCCAGATAGATTAGGTCGAGTAGGAATTTTAAAGGTTCACGCTCGTAATAAGCCTTTATCAGATGATGTTTCTTTAGTAAAATTAGCTAATCGAACTCCTGGATTCTCAGGTGCAGATTTAGCTAATTTGTTAAATGAAGCTGCTATTTTAGCTACTCGTTATAAAAAATTATCTATTACAAAAAATGAAGTAAATGAAGCTGCGGATAGAATTATTGGCGGAATCGCAGGAACCGTAATGGAAGATACAAAAAATAAACGTTTAATTGCTTATCATGAAGTTGGTCATGCTATTACAGGAACAGTTTTAAAATCACATGATGAAGTTGAAAAAATAACTTTAACACCACGTGGAGGAGCAAAAGGTTTAACTTGGTTTATACCTGAAGAAGATCAAAGTTTATTTTCGAGAGCAGAATTATTGGCGAGAATTATTACTAGTTTAGGGGGTAGAGCTGCCGAGCAAGTTGTGTTTGGTAATCCTGAAGTTACTACAGGAGCTAGTAATGATTTACAACAGGTGACAAATTTAGCTCGTCAAATGGTTACACGTTTTGGTATGTCAAGTATTGGCCCAATTGCATTAGAAGATGAAAACCCTAATCAAGTATTTTTAGGAGCTGGTTTAGCGCAAGGTACTGAATATGCAGAAAATATTGCTAATAGAATTGACGAACAAGTATTTAAAATTTTGAATTATTGTGAACAAAAGGCTGTAGAAATTATTCGTGAAAATCGAGTTGTTATTGATTTGGTTGTTGAAAAATTACTTGATGCTGAAACTATGGATGGAAGTGAGTTTCGAAAAATAGTTAGCAATTATACACTTTTACCAAATAAAAATTTACCTTATATTTCAAAATTTAACTAGTTTATTATTTTTAAACTTGCATAATAATTATATCTGCTATATATTCAATTTATTATTATTTATAAAAATAAAAATTTGAAAGCAAAAGTATGGCTAAAAAAAGTATGATTGAACGAGAAAAGAAACGTATTAATTTAACTAATAAATATAGTGAGAAACGTAAAAATTTATTAGTTGAATATAAAAACATGAAAGATTTTAATTTAAAGTTAAAAATTCATTTTAAATTGCAGAAATTACCTAGAAATAGTTCAAAAGTTCGAATTAGAAATAGATGTTGGAAAACAGGTCGTCCTAGAGGTTATTATAGTGATTTTGGTTTATCACGTCATGTTTTAAGAGAAATGGCTCATCAATGTTTATTACCTGGTGTTAAAAAATCAAGTTGGTAAGAACGATTAATAATTGAGGTTTATTATCCAGTTTTAAACGTATATTAGTTTTTGATGGAATAAATTAAAAATAAGTTTTTTTAAAATCAAAGATAATTTTCTTTGATTTTATTTATTAAAGTGGATTAACAAAAATTTATCTTTATTATTTACAGTTAGAAATAATTGGTTTTTTTACTTATTTAGACTATTAAAATCTCATAGATTAGATTAATCTATTTAGTTCATTATTTAATTTTGATACGGCGTAAAAAATATAAAATGTTTAAATAAATTTTTAGTTATATTGACAAGTAATTAGTAATTAAATATTATTTTCCGACATAATTAATTAATAAAAATAATTTTTATTATAATTTGTTTAAATTTTATTTGAAAACTATTTGTTATAAAAAAATGTACATAAATATGATAAAACTAAAAACTAGAAAATCTGCTGAAAAAAGGTATAAAAAAACTGGGACAGGACAATTTTTGCGTCGTCATGCATATAAAGGGCATTTATTAATGAAAAAAACGAATAAACAAAAGCGCAAATTATCTCAATCTCTTTGCGTCCATACTAGTGATAGTAAATCTATAAAATTAATGTTACCCTATTAATAATCTCAAATGGCTAGAGTTAAACGTGGAAATGTTGCTCGTAGACGACGTAAAAAAATTTTAAATTTAGCAAAAGGATATAAAGGAAGTCATTCTCGACTTTTTCGGGTTGCAAATCAACAAGTCATGAAAGCTTTAGTCTATTCTTATGTTGGTCGTAAACAAAAAAAACGGATATTTAGAAAACTTTGGATTACACGTATTAATTCTATTTCACGATTAAATAATTTAACATATAGCAAAGTTATTCATAAATTTAAGAATTCGAATATTGAGTTAAATCGAAAAATGCTAGCGCAAATTGCTGTTTTAGATACACCAACATTTACTAAATTGCTAACAGCTACTCTGTAAAAATTTATGAAACATATTCTATTTCAAAAGTTGATAACTATCTGCCAAATACTATGTCTAATTGTATAATTATAGATGAAGATTTAGATAAATTATTTGAAAATTTACCTTTTTTTATAAATGAAAATTTGATAAATCATTCAAATAAACATCAATTGATTGAAATTGTTATGGATTTAGGTCGTCGCCCAGAAGCACGATTTACTACAGGTCGAGAATATTTATCTAGGAAAATTATTTCCTGGCAAGATATTGATTATACTGTAAAACGAATTAGTAAGTTTAGTACCGATAACCGTGCAGGAATAGAGCGAACATTACATAGAATTAGTTGTATTCGAAATCGACAATCCCTTATTAATGGTTTAACTTGTCGAGTTGGTCGAGCTATTTTTGGTACTATTTCTGTAATTCGGGATTTATTAGAATCAGGTCATTCAATCTTGGTGTTAGGAAAACCTGGTATAGGTAAAACAACAATTATTCGTGAAATCGCAAGAGTTTTATCAGAAGAAATGGAAAAACGAGTTATTATTATAGATACTTCGAATGAAATTGGAGGTGATAGTGATATTCCTCATTATGGTATTGGTAAAGCTCGGAGAATGCAAGTACAAAAAACAGAACTACAACATCAAATAATGATGGAAGCAATTGAAAATCATATGCCTGAGATTATTATAATTGATGAAATCGGAACCGAACTAGAAGCGTTAGCAGCTAGAACAATTGCCGAAAAGGGAGTTCAATTAGTTGGAACAACACATGGAAATTCTTTAGATAATCTTATTAAAAATCCGACTTTATCTGATTTAATTGGAGGAATTCAATATGTTACTTTAAGTGATGATGAAGCAAAAAGACGTGGAACTCAAAAAAGTATTCTTGAACGAAAAGCTTATCCAGCCTTTCAAATTGCAATTGAAATAAATGATCAGACTTTATGGACTATTCATGAAAATGTCCAAAATTCGATTGATTTATTATTAAGAGGGAATGTTAATTTTGAGCAAGTTAGAGAGATTTATTTAAATCAAAAAATTCATATAAAGTATAGAAGGATTCAAACCGATTTGTACTCTATTTTTTCAACTTCTAATTTAACGTGTTCCTTTGATTCTGCAAAATTTAATAATTTAAATTACAAAAAGTATTCTTTAATCAATGTTAAAAAGTTATTAATTTATGCTTATTTAGTTTCGCCCAATCTGATTAAAGAAGTTATTTCAAAGACAGGGTTAGAGGTTGTCCTTACAAAGGATATTAAAAAAGCTAATCTTATTATTGGTTTAAAAAAATATTTAAAACAAAATCTTAAATTAAAAAAATTTGCTCAACAAAAAAATATTCCTATTTATATTGTTAATCGTCCAACTTTTAATCAAATTGTAAAATTACTGCAAGTAATTTTTTAATTTGATTAAAAGGCAAATAAAATTAAATAACTGTGTAATTTTGAAGATATTGTAGTATAATTTATATCAATTCGATAAATATTTATTTTATTAAAGAGGAGGGAAATACCTTGTCGGACACATCACCAGAAACTAACGAGTTAGTAGAGAAAATTAAACAAATTATAGTTGAACAGTTAAGTGTTGATGCGGATAAAGTTTTACCGGATGCGAGTTTTACCGAAGATTTAGGGGCAGATTCTTTAGATGTTGTAGAATTGGTTATGGCATTTGAACAAGCATTTAATATTGAAATTTCTGATGAGAGTGCTGGTAAGATTAAAACTGTTGGAGATGTTATTTCGCATATTGGAGGACTTATAAAAAAATAAATTGATAAGACCTCATTAATGAGGTCTTATCAATTTATTTTTTTATAAGTTTTTTAAAACTTAAATATTGACTTAATAATTTTTTATAAATTATAATAAAAATCATAGCTTAGAGTCTTTGGCTCTCGGGATATAGCTCAGTTTGGTAGAGTACCTGGTTTGGGACCAGGGTGTCATAGGTTCAATTCCTATTATCCCGATAAGTCTATCTAAGTTTACAAATTCAATTAAATATTAATTAGTATTAATAAAAAATATATCAAAGTTATGACTGAAATTATAAGAAAGGTTTCAAAAAATTTTATTCAAGAACTTGCTTTTGGTATGCCAATTGAAGAATCTTTAAATAAAGGGATGAAATATTTAGAAGTAGAAGTACCTAACATTTTAAGATGGAAAGACATATTATTTTCACCTACTCAACAAGTCATACACCATAAAGTTTTTTTATTTAGCGAAGGTAAGGATATGCTCATGGGTTTTCTAGTAAGTCAAGAAGCTACTTTCTTACCTGATTTTATTTCCGCTATCATTCAACTATTTGGTGGAATAAATGTTATTGATGATACCGCAAATTTAATTTTTATTCAAGAGTTTATTTATCATTGTATTTTATTTTTCATGGCATTATGTTCAGCAAAATTAGCTATAAGCCTTTGGCTTATATTTAATCCTTATACCATGCCATGGTTTGTCCTATTAACCGCAACTGAATGGTTTATGGATTCTTTAGCTGGAGTATTTCCAGCTTTTTTTGGAATTGAAATAGGCTCAAGTATACTTTTAGGTATGTTAGGAACTTTTGCAATGTATGTAAAAAATTTAGTTTTAACAATGCCATATCTTCCAAGTGAAGCAATAAAAGAGAATATTGGTATCCATAAAGTTTACAAATTCGTTGGACTACCAAAATTGTGGAAAATATTTGAAATACCGGAAAAAGTAAAAGAAGAATGGTATAATTCGACACCATATGTAATTGAAAATTTAATTAAATATTATGGAAGTGAAGGAGTTGAGTTTATACCTTCACGATTATTAAAACAGATTTATCAACATGATATTCCTACAACTTACATAAATAATATTGAAATACCTGCTAATTTATTAGATTCTGTTTCCAATGCTTCACATACTTTTGGTTTCCAGAATTTTTTTAGTTTATTAAATATATAATAAAAAAAAGTAGTTAAAATAAACTAGCATTTTTACTATAGGTAATACTAATTGTTATATATAGTATTATAATAACAACTATTAAAAATACTTCTAATTTATAGAAATAGATTTAAAATTTAAGGATATTTTAAGAGAGTTTGATCCTGGCTCAGGATGAACGCTAGCGGTATGCTTAACACATGCAAGTCGTACGGGAGTTTTTAACTCAAGTGGCGGACGGGTGAGTAACACGTGAGAATTTACCTTTAGGAGGGGGATAACAATTGGAAACGATTGCTAATACCCCATATGCTTTTTTAAGTGAAACGAATTCTTTCGCCTAAAGAAAAGCTCGCGGCTGATTAGCTAGTTGGTAAGGTAATGGCTTACCAAGGCGACGATCAGTATCTGGTTTGAGAGGACGATCAGACACACTGGAACTGAGACACGGTCCAGACTCCTACGGGAGGCAGCAGTGGGGAATTTTCCGCAATGGGCGAAAGCCTGACGGAGCAATACCGCGTGAGGGAAGAAAGCCTACTGGGTTGTA
>Ga0208671_10000076_pt1 | contig 69735 bp, 50 predicted proteins | sample ColrivemetaGS759_FD_187606 | JGI IMG/M metagenome (GOLD analysis project Ga0208671, IMG submission 187606) | Estuarine microbial communities from the Columbia River estuary - Ebb tide ETM metaG S.759 (SPAdes) (version 2) | ecosystem: Environmental > Aquatic > Marine > Intertidal zone > Estuary ...
CAGTTGGTCGAAATGCAATGACGGCGCATGCGCTGGCTCTCGGTTAGGCTTTGCAAACTTTTGAGGGGTCGGGTTCGCATCCAAAAGCTCGTTGTCCATGGCCTCCTCAAACACTTTGTTGATGTACCCCAGTAGCTTTGAGGCAAGTGCGGGGTTTGACATGAACAGCGGCTGCATAAACGCCTTAATGGTTGGGCGTCTGATTTCATCCAAACGAAGGCCCCCGATGTGTCTTGCAGCATAGGTTTCATAGAAGGTTAGTGGCCGGCTCATTGATGCACGGTGTGTCCAAATGCCTGAATTCAGCTGCCGTTGGTACCAATCGCGGAAGGCGCGATCAAAGGTCAGCATTTCTGAGACGTTTGCGTCGTTTACGTTTCGAGCCGCCAAAATGCCTAAGTCGTGAGCCGTATTCACACGGGTCACCATGGCCTTCAGGCTTTCCACAGTAGCGACGTTGTCTTTTAGCAGGCGCTTGCAGACCGGTATCATCGCCCGCGCCTCAGCAAACGATAAGCTTGGATACGAGCCGAGCGTTACCCAACCAGACTTTGTGCGAAATTCAAAAGCCTTGGTGCCATCATCCCAGCCGCGCACATACAAGCTTTGGCCGCAGGAGATGCGATCTCCGCTTTTTTGGGCTTTCCACTTTCGAACCTGAATATCTGTGTTTAGCAATGCCGCCCCCAAAAGTTACACCTGACGTTACACTTTTGGTGCTAATTCAACAACACTCATAAAAACCGATGCGCACCGAGGAGAACATAAGTAACTGCTAAACATATATAAATTTACAAATAAGCTATTGATATCATTGGTGGTTGGTCTCCTATCAGCGGCACCAGCGCCCCAATCGGAGGCGCTGGTGTTTTTGGTTTAGAGACCAAGTTCGCCTGCAATTTCGTTGATGATCGTCGCGTGCACGGCAGCGCGGTCTGTGCCTTTTGGGTCTGTGCAGACGGGATCGTCGCCTTCTTCTTTTAAGATTTCTTCTGCGGCTGGTTTGCACAGTGGGAGTGCGGTGAAGTGCATGGCGGGTGCGATCCTTGTGATATGCGCGTCGGGCAGGAGTGCTGTCAGGCCGCTGGCGTCAAAATCGGTGGCGATTTTGCGGTCGGCACCCGCCCCAAGGCTGATGAGGTTGACGTTTGCGATGAGCGTTTTGGTGTTTTGAGCGGTCAATCCCCAGATCAATCCCGGATCAATGGCTGTCGCAATCGTGACCCTTGGGTCGGCATAGGATGCATCCCAGATTTGCGGTGGGATGCTGTCCAATTTGATCCCAGCGGACAAGATTTCGGTGCAGTGGCTCGAATCCATGCTGTGGAGGTCGCAATGTATGATGTAGCCAACCTGATTGCCCGTGATCCCCGCAAGAGAAAGCGCTGTCCAACCGCCGAAGGAGAACCCAGCGGACATAATGCGGGTGCTGTCGATGTGACCTGCGAAACGTGGATCGTCCTCTAGCACATCAAGGGCGCGGCTAAGGTCCTGCGCGCGGGTTCCGTGGTTCAGGCCCGCCTGCAAATCGTTGTCGCCTGTCGTCGAATTTGGGTGGTTAACGCTGACCACAATCGCGCCTTTCGACGCAAGGCTGCTGGCGAGCCATGCGACGGAACGGATGTTGGCGCCCATACCGTGGCTCAGAAGGATTACGGGGTGTTGACCGTCTGACAGGTCCGCGCCCTCAAGCACACCAATGCCGTAAAATACGGGGTTGTCGGCGAACAGAAGGGGCGTGCCGCCACCGTTGGACGGATACCAAATCGCGCCTTCAATTGGAGCGTCCTGAAGGGGTGCGTCAAAGGTAAGGGTGGTGAAACCTGCGGGGGCCGCGAGGGCGGTGGTTGCGTAGAAAGAAGCGAGGGTAAGGGAGAGGAAGGTCGTTTTCATGTGAGGCTCCAATGGTTTGCGTTGATGGCCTTGCATGGCTGGCAAATGTATCTTGCCGCGACCTCGAACTGGTTTTAGGTCGCCAAGATCGCGTTTTAGGTCCAAAGTTGGATGAAATTTGAAGGAATTGATTTTTGCCGACGTTGCCTATCCCGTTCTTTAGTGCGCTTGTTCTTGGGTTTCTGCTGATCCGGATGGTGATATTTGATCGCAGGCATGGGCCGTTGGCCGGACTTTTGGCGGTATGTGCGGTGCAGGGTGTGATCTTGTCGCTAGCCCAGCATTATCATGTGGCGGGGATGCGGTTTGCGCAGCCGATTGTGGCGATGGTTATCCCGCCTGTTGCGTGGGTTGCGTTTCGCACGACGGCGGTGCGGCGGGCGAGGGTCGCGGATCTCGTGCATGTCACGGCGCCGATCACGGCGCTGATGGTTATGATTGTAGCGCCTGTTTTCCTAGACACACTGATCCCGCTTGTGTTCGTGGGATATGGCGCTGCGATCCTTTGGTTTAGCGCGAAGGGGGCGGATGCCTTGCCGCGCCTTGGGTTGGAAGCGGGTGATCTGCCTGCGCGAATATGGCTGGTGATCGGGGCCGCGTTGATTGGATCAGGAGTGACTGATGTTATGATTGTGGTGGCGCAGAATTTGGGTGCCGCGGGGTGGCAGCCTTGGATCATCAGTATTTATGTGAGTGTGATGCTGCTGGTGATTGGGGGGCTAAGTCTTTCGACGTCATTGGTGCCGAGCCTGCCCGCGCAGGATGAACCGCATGAGATCACAGAGAAAGATACGGAAATTTTTGCAAGGCTCGAGGTGTTGATGGCGGGGCAGAAACCTTATCTTGATCCAGAGCTTTCGCTGTGAAAGCTGTCGCGCAAATTGGGCGTGCCTGTGAAGCAATTGTCAGAAGCGATCAATAAGGTGACGGGTAAAAACGTGTCGCGCTATATTAATGCAGCACGGATAAACGAGGCCAAGGCGGTGTTATCGTCGGGCGAAAATGTGACGAGTGCAATGCTGTCGTCAGGGTTTAACACAAAGTCGAACTTTAACCGCGAGTTTTTACGCGTTGCGGGCGTGTCACCAAGCGAGTGGTTGCGGGCGCGTTAGAACGTCGGCGGTGTGCAGGCGCTAATGATCATGCAAACATCCGTGCCGACATTGCGGAAACGATGCGGTAGCCGGCTATCGAAAAGGTAGCCTTCGCCAGCGCGCAATACCTTGATCTGATCGTCGACGGTGATTTCGATCTCGCCTTGGATAATGATGCCTGCTTCTTCGCCGATGTGGGACAACAGTTCTGGGCCCGTATCCGCGCCGGTGGGGTATGTCTCGTCAAGCATTTGAAGCGTGTGTTTTGCGGCGTTGCCAAGTTGGCGAAGCGAGACGGCGGGATCACCGAATTGCGGGGCAAGTTCTGTGAATTCGTCGGCGCGGTAAAAGTACTTTTTATCCAACGGTTCTTCGATTGTGACGAAGAATTCCGCGATGCTCATGGGGATCGCATCGAGCAGTCGTTTGAGGGAAGCGACAGAGGGGCTCGTTTTGTTCTGTTCAATGAGCGAAACTGTGCCGTTTGTCAGGCCCGCACGTGTGGCAAGTTCGCGCTGAGAAAGACCGCTTGCTTTGCGAATTTCTTGCAGTCTCGTCCCGATATCCAATTCAATTTCCTCGTATTGCTTTATAATTTATAGCAAGATCAACTGCATAGGTCGACGCTTTTACTGTAATACTTTCCGCAGGTGCGTTTTTGAGGCCCCGCGCGCAGATGCGCAATAAAAAAAGGAATTTTAGGGCTAGATAGATTCAGATTGACAGCTAAATTAAACGTACTATGAGAATTTTAAACGTGATCTGAGAGGGTCCGTGCTCTGTTCATGAAGGATACGAAAATGTCTAACACGGTTAAAGCTGCGAAGAAAAAACCTGCTAAAGCACGCCCAAACGCTAATCCAGCGATTTCAATTGTTCCTGACGTAAAGGACCATGTTTTGACAAACGCTGAACTGCTTGCTCGTCGTGAGGCAGCCGTTCCACGTGGTGTTGCTTCTGCCACACCTATTTTTGCGGATTACGCTGAGAATGCGGAGCTTTGGGACGTTGAAGGCAACCGCTACATCGATTTCGCGGGTGGTATTGCTGTTTTGAACACAGGTCACCGTCACCCAAAGGTGATTGCTGCTGCTAAGGCGCAAGAAGATCACTATACACATACAAGTTTTCAGGTTGTCGCATATGAGCCGTACATCGCGCTTGCAGAGCGTTTGAACGCGCTGGCACCTGGCGATCACGCGAAGAAAACGCTGTTGGTCACCACGGGTGCGGAAGCTGTCGAGAACGCGGTCAAGATTGCACGCGCGGCCACAGGTCGTTCGGGCATTATTGCTTTCACGGGTGGTTACCACGGTCGCACGCTTTTGACGCTGGGCATGACTGGCAAGATTTCACCGTATAAGAAGGACGTTGGTCCGTTCCCTGCCGATATCTTCCGCGCGCCGTTCCCGAACGTGCGTGATGGTATCACTGTGAAGGATGCGCTGACGGCGTTGCAGAACCTGTTCCTGACAGACGCGCAGCCAGAGCGGGTTGCCGCGATCATCATCGAGCCTGTTTTGGGCGAGGGTGGTTATACGCCAGTACCGTTTGACATGCTGCGCGAGTTGCGTGCGATTTGTGACCAGCATGGCATCATGTTGATTGCTGACGAAATTCAGTCCGGCTTTGCCCGCGCTGGCACATGGTTCGCGATTGAGCATTCGGGCGTTGTTCCTGATCTGATCACTGTCGCGAAATCGATGGCAGGTGGGTATCCGATTGCGGGTGTGATTGGTCGTGCCGAAGTCATGGACGCGATGATCCCTGGTGGATTGGGCGGCACATATGGCGGTAACCCTGTTGCCTGTGCTGCGGCCTTGGCTGCGATTGATGTGATCGAAGAGGAAGGCCTGCTGGCCCGTTCCAATGCGATGGGCGAAACCTTCCGCACCCGCTTTGCTGATATTGGTGCGCGTGTTGCGCCCTACCGCATGTGGGACATTCGTGGTCTTGGCGCGATGATCGCTATCGAGTTCGTCACTGATTTTGAATCGGCTGCCCCTGATGGTGCGTTGACAAAAGCCGTAATTGCACAGGCGCTGAAGCGTGGGTTGATCCTGCTGGCGTGTGGTATGCACGGCAACGCGTTGCGGATCATGGTGCCGATCACAGCATCTGATGATATCATCGACGAAGGTCTGGCGATCTTTGAAGAGGCGCTGACTGCGGCAATCGCAGAATCCTAAATAATTCAAAGGGGCGGGCCATAAAGTGCCCGCCCTTTTTCTATTTTAGTCGATCAGTAGCGGCATCATGAGTGTCGCGAGGCTCAACACCAAGAAGAACCCAGCCATATCTGTGATCGTTGTCAAAAGTGGGCCACTGGCCACGGCCGGATCTTGGCCGACGCGCTTGAGCAGGAGTGGCACGACACCCCCGATGGATACCGCGATGATGGTATTGAGCGCGAGCGCCAAGCCGATCACGAGGCCGAGGTAGGGATTACCTTTCCAGATCCAGCAGACGATCCCGATGAGAATACCAAGAACGATGCCGTTGATGACGCCGACGGAGACCTCTTTCATCCAGACGCGCATGGCGTCTTTGGGGCGCACAAGACCAAGGGAAAGTTCACGCATGGTGACGCCGACCGCTTGGTTTCCTGAGCAGCCGCTCATGTCTGACACCATTGGCAAGAAAACCGCGATGGCGATGACGGCGGCGAGGGTGTCTTCGTAGGCGGAAATCACGCTGGCCGCGATGATGTTGAGAACGATATTGGCCGAGAGCCACGCAAGCCTGCGTCGCGAGCGGATCGCAAGCGGCATGGTGCGTAATTCGTCGCCGACAATACCTTGCATTCGCAGGGTATCACCCTCTGCGCGGGCCAAAATCGCGGCGTCAACGGCGGTGCGCGAGATGACACCAACAAGCCCAGTTTCGCCGTCGGTGACGGGAAACCCAAGGAAGTCGTAGTCGTTAAACAGGTCTTGCAACTCATTCAGCGAGGCATGGGCGTCAACAGTGAGCGGGGTGACCATGATCTCGGACAATTTCGCGCCGCGCTTTGCAGTCAAAAGTCCGCGCAGGGACACGACGCCGACGGGGTTATTGGCATCGTCCACAATATAGGGGTGCTGACCGTGGTAGCGTTCAAGGTCTTCGTCATCGCTGGCGAGGCTGCGCAGCACGGCCCCAACGGTTTGATCGGCACGAAACTGGAACGCGTCAGCGAGCATCAAGCCACCCGCGGTGCCTGCGTCATATTCGGCAAGACGGCGGACGCTGGCGGCGTCTTCGGGGTTGATCCCAGCAAGCAGCGCCTCGGCGTCTTCGGCGTCAAGTTCGCCGATAACGTCGGCCTGTACGTCGGAGTCGAGTTCCTCAAAAATCTTGACGGCGTGCTCGGCGTCTTGGCCTTCCATCAATTCGCCCGCCAGCTCTAGCGGCGCTTCGTCGATCAGGCGCGAGGCGAGTTCGGAATCGAGGAGGTGAATAATCCTGTCGCGGTCTTCGGGTGCGAATTCGAGGACGATACGCAGCGCCTCACTAATGGTGACCTCATCAAGGGCGGCGTTCAGAAATTCGGCGTCACCCCGTTCGAGAGCAGCCTCAATCTGATCGGTGATGTCGATATCTTCTATGGCATCAGGCTCTATTACAGGTGCGTCCATGTTCTTTTCCTCTCCGGGCGGGGCCTTGCGAATGATTTCCTCGTTATATGTGGAAACGTTGAGAATAATAAACGTTTTACTACCTGAGCACTAAATAAGTATTGAATGATACATCTTGCTGATGCGGTCTCAGTTCAGACTAGGGTAAGAACCTTGCGTTATAGGTCCGTTTTGGGGTCGTTTACGTAAGCGTCACTGCCGAGACGTCGCACAGTAGGGGAAGTCCCGACTGATACGATCTTGCGGCTTTGTTTGAAAAATTCAAAGGCCGCAAAAACCAAATAGGGAGAAGATCATGAAGATATTTAAGTCACTTGCCGTTGCGGGCGCCATGATGGCCGCAACTGCGAGCGCTGCTGAAGAGCAGTTCATCACAATCGGCACTGGTGGCCAAACTGGCGTTTACTTTGTTGTCGGTCAGTCGATCTGCCGCCTCGTGAACCGTGGCACAGCCGAGCATAACCTTAAGTGCACAGCGCCATCCACTGGTGGTTCGATTGCGAACATCAATGCGATTATGGCTGGCGACATGGACATGGGCGTTGCTCAGTCCGATTGGCAGTTCCACGCCTATAACGGCACGTCCGAATTCGAAGGCAACAAGTTCGACAAAGAACGCGCTGTTTTCTCGGTACACGGTGAGCCATTCACTGTGATTGCCCGCGCTGATTCTGGCATCACAACGTTCGCTGATCTTAAAGGTAAGCGCGTCAACATCGGTAACCCAGGTTCCGGCCAATATGCGACAATGCAGGTTGTAATGGACGCGCTTGGTTGGACAATGGACGACTTTGCACTCGCTTCCGAGCTGAAGCCAGCCGAGCAAGCCGCTGCATTGGGCGACAACAAGGTTGATGCGATCATCTACACTGTTGGTCACCCGAACGGCTCTATCCAAGAAGCTGTTTCAACTGTTGACGCTGTGCTGATCCCAGTGACTGGCCCAGAAATTGATAAGTTGATTGCAGAAAACGCTTACTATGCTGCAGCCACTATTCCGGGCGGCATGTATGACGGCAGCCCAGATGTGACAAACACATTTGGTGTGAAGGCGACATTTGTGACGTCTGCGGATGTTGACGATGAGGTTGTTTATCAGGTCGTGAAAGCGGTTTTCGATGACTTCGATCGTTTCAAGCGCCTGCACCCTGCGTTTGAGAACCTGAAAGAAGAAGAAATGATCAAAGACGGTCTTTCTGCCCCACTGCAACCAGGTGCAGAGCGTTACTACAAAGAGCGTGGCTGGATGTAATCCGCACGATCTAAGACAAATGATGCGGCAGGGAGGTCTGCCGCATCACACGACACATAAAATATCGAAGGCCTGAAAACAGGCCGCAGGGGGATAGACATGTCGGATACAAATAGCCAATCGCGTGGTGGTCTGAGCCAACAAGAGCTCGACGCACTGGTCGCATCTTCTGATACTGGTGGTCGAGGTGGCATGGGCAATGTTGGCCTGTTCCTGACATGTGTGGCCCTCGCGTGGTCGCTGTTCCAGCTTTGGATCGCGTCACCGTTTCCGTTTCCGTTTATGGTTGGTTGGGGTGTTTTCAATGACACCGAGAGCCGCTCTATTCACTTAGCCTTTGCAATTTTTCTCGCCTTTGCCGCGTTTCCTGCGGCTCGGACAAAGTTTCAGGTAGGATTGGGCATTGCTGTCCCGGTCTTACTCGCGTTTCTCTTTATGACCGCTGCCAAAGACGGCACTGCAACATGGTGGATTCCTATCATCGCTGCGGTTGTTGTGGGTGCTGTTGTCCTCGGCTCTCCACCTGACCGCATCCCTGTTTGGGAATGGGCGCTGGGCGTGGTCGCTGCTGCTGCTGCGCTTTATCTGTTTGTCTACTACCGCGATATTTCGGGCCGCGTTGGTGCGCCGATTATGCAAGATTATGTTGTCGCCGTTATCGGCATCATGCTGCTGCTAGAGGCAACACGCCGCGCCCTTGGGCCTGCGCTGATGATCGTGGCAACGATGTTCCTTGTCTACACCGTGCTTGGGCCAAATATGCCGAGCATTATTGCCCACAAAGGCAACAGCCTGTCCGAGATCGTAAACCACCAGTGGATCACGATCGAGGGTGTGTTTGGTATCGCGCTGGGCGTCTCAACGGGTTTCGTGTTTCTGTTCGTGCTGTTCGGGTCGCTTCTCGACCGGGCGGGTGCGGGTAACTATTTCATTCAAGTCGCGTTTAGCCTCATGGGCCATATGAAGGGCGGACCTGCGAAGGCTGCTGTTGTGTCCTCGGCGATGACAGGTTTGATTTCTGGCTCGTCGATCGCCAACGTTGTGACGACGGGTACGTTTACCATTCCGCTGATGAAGAAAGTTGGTTTCTCATCTGAGAAGGCGGGCGCTGTCGAGGTTGCCTCGTCTGTCAACGGTCAGATCATGCCGCCTGTGATGGGTGCTGCTGCGTTCCTCATGGTTGAATACGTCGGCATTCCGTATTTTGACGTGGTCAAACATGCGTTCCTGCCTGCGGTCATTGCCTACATCGCGCTGGTGTATATCGTTCACCTCGAAGCCTTGAAGGCTGGCATGGAAGGTCTGCCGCGCGCCTATACGCCAAAGCCGATTGTGCAACGATTGATCGGCATCGCGTTTACGATTGCGGTGATCTGCGCGACCTCGTTCGCGGTTTACTACGGCATGGGATGGATTCGTCCTGCGTTCCCGAATGCCGCTGGTTACATCATCTTTGTTTTCATTACGCTGGTATATGTCGGACTGCTTTATGTGTCCTCAAAGGAAGCACCGCTGGTTCTGGACGATCCGAATGCGCCTGTGACGGCGCTGCCGCTTCCGGGTCCGACGATCCGCTCTGGGCTGCACTTTATCCTGCCGGTTGTTGTTCTGGTCTGGGCCTTGATGGTGGACCGCTTGTCACCGGGTCTGTCGGCATTCTGGGCCACGGCCTATATGGTGTTTATCCTGCTGACCCAACGCCCGCTAACTGCGATTATGCGCGGGGAGGGCACGATTGGTGCCGCCCTTCACCTCGGTTTCAAAGACCTTATTGATGGTCTGGAAACAGGTGCGCGCAACATGATCGGTATCGGTATCGCCACGGCGACCGCGGGTATTATCGTGGGTGCCGTGAGCCAAACAGGTGTTGGTTCTGCGCTGGCAGATGTGGTCGAGGTCCTGTCGGGCGGTAACTTGCTTGCGATCTTGTTCCTGACGGCGATTTTGTCGCTGATCCTTGGGATGGGCCTGCCTACGACGGCGAACTATATCGTTGTGTCCGCATTGCTTGCCCCAGTCATTGTGACACTGGGACAGCAAAACGGATTGATCGTGCCGCTGATCGCTGTGCACCTCTTTGTGTTCTACTTTGGGATCATGGCCGATGTGACGCCCCCCGTGGGCCTTGCCAGTTTTGCGGCGGCTGCCGTTTCTGGTGGTGATCCGATCAAGACAGGTGTGATCGCGTTCTTCTATTCGCTTCGCACAGCTGCGCTGCCGTTCCTGTTCATCTTTAACACCGAATTGTTGTTGATTAACGTGACCGTGACGCAGGGGATATTCGTGTTCATTATCGCGACGATAGCGATGCTGTTGTTCGCGGCGGCGACCCAAGGGTGGTTCTTGGCCAAGAACAAAGTCTATGAGACGATTGCCTTGCTGTTGATCGCGTTCACATTGTTCCGCCCAGGTTTCTGGATGGATATGGTGTCGCCACCTTTCACCGAGGAGGCGCCGTCTAACATTGCCGCTGCCGCCTTGGCGACGCCTGTGGGAGAAGACCTCCGAATTCGCGTTGCTGGCTTGAATGATCTGGGCGATCCGATCGAGTTTGTCGCACTGCTGAACATTGGCGAAGGTGCGACGGGCGAAGAGCGTCTGGAGACCGCAGGCCTGTTGTTCCGTGATGATGACGGTAAGATGATCATCGACGATGTTGGCTATGATAGCCCCGCTTCGATTGCTGGTTTCAATTGGGATCAGGAGGTGCTGCGCGTGCTGCGCCCGATCTATCAGCCAAGTAAATACCTGATGTTCATTCCAGCGTTGCTGCTGCTCACCCTCGTGGTGTTCTTGCAGCGTGGCCGCAATGCACGCGCCATTCGCAAACCCCAAGCCGCATAAAGGAGACAGACGATGTTTAACAAAATTCTGCTCACCCTTGATTTGAATACGCCAGCGTCTTGGGAAAAGGCGATGCCGCAAGCCATCGAGCTTGCCCGTGCCTCTGGCGGCGAGTTGCATATCATGTCTGTTGTGCCTGATTTGGGCACGCCATTGGTTGAGGGATTCTTTCCTCTCGACTTTGAAAAGCGGGCAATTGCGGCGGCGGCCAAGGCGCTCGACAAGATTGTCACAGAGAATGTGCCAGATGGCATCACTGTGAGACAGCACCTCGCGTTCGGTAAAATCCACAAGAAGGTGCTGAAAACGATAGAAGAAATCGGTTGTGATATTGTGGTAATGGCATCGCCGAAACCTGATCGCGTGCGCGAGTTTCTGGTGGGTTCAAACGCTGACAGGATCGTGCGCAGATCACCTGTTTCCGTTCTGGTCGTAAGGGCGTAATAGCGTGTCAAATGCAGAGATCAAAAGCGTCCGATGTGGGCACCTCTGCTCGCACGGAGTACTTTTTACATGACCCCTTTCGCCATTGCTGGCGTACAGATGTACGTCAACCCGCTTCATTCTAACGTAGAAGGCATGTTGCAGCGCCTTGATGTGTTGATGCTTCGTTTTCCTTGGACACAGATGGTTCTGTTTTCCGAGTTGTCGCCATTTGGTCCGCTTGAGAAGTTCAAGCTCCCACAACAAAACGAAGTCATCGACAAGTTTTGTGAGGCCGCACGTCGCCACAAGGTTTGGTTGATCCCCGGTTCCATGTTCCTGACGCACCCAGAAGACGGTCGCATCTACAACACGTCACTTGTCATCAACCCAGATGGCGAAGTGATCCGTCGTTATGCCAAAATGTTCCCGTTCCTGCCTTATGAGGCTGGCGTTGCTGCGGGCACAGATTTCTGCGTGTTTGACGTGCCAGATGTGGGCCGTTTTGGTCTGTCGATCTGCTACGATATGTGGTTCCCTGAGACAACGCGCCAGTTGACCAGCCAAGGCGTTGAGGTGCTGTTGCACCCTGTCCTGACCGGCACTACTGACCGTGATGCAGAGCTTGCGATTGCGCGTGCGACTGCGGCACAGTTCCAGTGCTATGTCATTGATGTCAACGGACTAGGCTCTGGCGGTATCGGCAAGTCATGTGTGATCGATCCGACGTCGCTTGTGCTGCACCAATCTGGTGGCCAAGAAGATATGTTCCCGATTGAGGTGGACTTATCCATGGTACGCCGCCAACGTGAGACGGGGATGAAAGGGTTGGGCCAAGTACTCAAGAGCTTCCGAGATCGCTCTGTCGATTTCTCAGTATATGATCGCGCAAGCGGCACTGATGACTTTTTGAAAACACTTGGACCACTTGAAATTCCGACACAAGGTTCACGCGCAGGGTTACACTACGATGTGCCCGGCACACTAAAAGATGAGGTTGAAGCAAGAGGCGCTGCACAGGGCTTCTTGGATACGCCGATTATGGGAAAAACGACAGGAAGCTGATTTGAACTGGACTGCGTCGCGCGTGCGTCGATGACAGGACCCCAGGAAGTCGGCCCTGAAACTGGGAGAAAACGACCGATGGATTCCGTCAGCGACTACTATTCTTCGACGCAGCTCCGCTCAGATCGCTGGAGCGCACTACGTGCATCTGTCGGGGCGCTTGACCGCGCACCTGCGGGCAAGGCCACTGCACGAGACCGTAAAACCACAAGCGAATTGCTTGATGCTCTTGCCGTGATCGAGCCTTATTGGGCCTTTCCGGGCATGGCGGTTTTTGACCACCTGCGTCGCCAATTTGAGCACGGCAGCTATACCGACTTGGCGTTTACCGTGGGCCGCATTACCCGCGCTTTGACCACGGGCGCATATCGTCGCCGCAGTATCCCGCTTGAGCGTGATATTATCGACAAAGAGGCCGATAACGACGAGGCTTTACTCTCGCCAGAGGCCCGCGCACTTACCAAGCCCTATTTTGAAGTGCTCATCGTTGATGATGTGAATGAACAGCAGGAACGCTGGCTGCGCAACAACGTCACAGGCATGCGCCGTGCCGAAGATCCGTTCACCTATGAAGCTGTGGTTGTGCCAAGCCTAGAGGACGCGCTGATTGCCGTTCTTTTCAACCATAACATTCAAGCGATCGTGGTGCGTCCGGGTCTGGTTCTGCGCTCGAAGATCGACAATGAAATCCTGCACAAATATCTGAACCGCGCAGGCAGCAGTGACGAATTCGACGCGATGTTGCCCGAAAATTACGGACCAGAACTGTGCCGTCTGATCGCCCGCGTGCGCCCTGAGTTGGACGCGTACCTTGTCACGGATCGCTCGGTTGAGGATATCGCTGGTCATGACCTCGGGATTTGCCGTCGTGTGTTCTACAACCAAGAAGACTTCATGGAGCTGCATCTCAACATCATCCGTGGTGTCGAGGCCCGCAACAACACGCCGTTCTTTACCGCCCTTGTGAACTATTCCAAGCAGCCGACTGGCGTGTTCCACGCCATGCCAATTAGCCGTGGCAAGTCGATCACGCGGTCTCATTGGATCCAAGATATGGGCGCATTCTACGGCCCCAATATCTTCCTCGCTGAAACCTCGGCGACCTCTGGCGGTCTTGATAGTTTGCTAGAGCCGCAAGGTCCGATCAAAGAGGCACAAGAACTGGCCAGCCGCGCGTTTGGCTCAAAGCAGACGTTCTTTGCCACCAACGGTACATCGACCTGTAACAAGATCGTCGTTCAAGCGCTTGTGCGCCCCGGTGACATTGTTCTGGTCGACCGCGATTGCCACAAATCGCACCACTACGGCATGGTTTTGGCTGGGGCCGAGGTTGTCTATCTCGACAGCTATCCGCTGAATGAATACTCGATGTATGGCGCCGTGCCGCTCAAGGAAATCAAGCATCAATTGCTGGCGTTGAAGGCCGCAGGTAAGCTTGACCGCGTCCGCATGTTGCTTTTGACGAACTGTACCTTTGACGGTCTGGTCTACAACGTGCAGCGGGTCATGGAAGAATGCCTTGCGATTAAGCCTGACCTTGTTTTCCTTTGGGATGAAGCATGGTTTGCCTTCGCGCGGTTTAGCCCGACGTATCGCCAACGTACTGCGATGCGGACAGCAAACAACCTGCGCAAAAAGCTGAAAACCGACGCGCACCGCGAAGCCTATGAGGCGCAGCAGATAGAGCTTGAGGGGGCCAGTGATGAGGTCCTTCTGAACACACGTTTGATCCCGTCTCCATCCGCGCGCACCCGCGTTTACGCGACCCAATCGACCCACAAAACGCTAACGTCTTTGCGTCAGGGGTCTATGATCCACGTGAACGACAACGATTTTAAAGGTGAGGTCGAACAGGCGTTCCACGAAGCCTATATGACCCACACATCAACCTCGCCGAACTATCAGATCATCGCATCTTTGGATGTTGGTCGCAGGCAGGTCGAGCTTGAAGGGTTCGAATTCGTGCAGCGCCAGATCGAGGCCGCAATGTCGATGCGCCGCGCGATTAGCTCGCATCCGCTTTTGCAGAAATACTTTAAGATTCTAACCGCTGGTGACATGATTCCAGAGGAATTCCGCCAAAGCGGCGTGCACAGCTATTTCGATACCGAGCAAGGCTGGACCGATCTTTGGGATTGCTGGGAAAAGGATGATTTTGTTCTGGATGCGACCCGCGTTACCCTTGCCGTTGGCGGCACAGGTTGGGACGGGGACACGTTCAAGACCAAGATTTTGATGGATAAATACGGCATCCAAATCAACAAAACCTCGCGCAACTCTGTGCTGTTCATGACGAACATCGGCACGACACGCTCATCCGTGGCTTACCTGATTGAGGTCTTGGTTGAGATCGCGAATGAGTTGGATGACAAGCTAGATGATGCGTCCAAAATGGAGCGGATGTCGTTTGATCGTCGCGTGAAGAACCTGACGGAAAACTATCCGCCGCTACCTGACTTTAGTCGTTTCCACGATGCGTTCCGCCCTGACAATATCACGCCAGAAGGGGACATCCGCACCGCTTATTATCTTAGCTATGATGACAAAAACTGCGATTACATCGAGCTGGGAAGTGACTTGCAAGCGCGGCTTGAGGCGGGCGAGATTATCGTCTCGGCGAGTTTTATTATCCCATATCCGCCCGGCTTCCCGATCTTGGTGCCCGGACAGGTTATCAGCCCCGAAATCCTTGCGTTTATGCTCGCGCTTGATGTGAGCGAAATCCACGGTTATCGCGCCGATTTAGGCCTACGTGTCTTTACGCCAGAATCTTTGGCGAATGTGATAAAAAACAAAAAAACAAATACCAACTAGAGAGGGTCCAACTATGGCAACAGTGCTTAAGAATATCTCCGAAATCCGTCGGTTCTTTCACCGCAATGAAGACCCGATCTATTTCATCTCGGCCACCAACTTTAACCTGTTGGGCCTCGATGAGTGGGTAAAGAACTTTAAATATATTTGTTATATCGACTGTTACGGCGGCAAGCACCCGAACGTGTTTTGCCCATCCGAGCAACCGCATGCGGAGTTCCAGTCGATTGAGGACATCAACAACTACCTGTTGCAGCACAAAGAGGTCATCGACTTCATTAAGCGCCGTGGCGGTAAGCCAAAGTTTGTGTTCCTGATGTTTGATGAGGAAACCGAGCGTTTGTCAAAAGAACTTGGCGCCGATGTTTGGTTCCCAAAAGCCAAGCTGCGCACAAGCATGGACAACAAAATCGAGACCGTTCGCATCGGTAACAAGGCGGGCGTGCCGTCGGTGCCGAACGTTTTGGCCGAAGTGAAGTCCTACGACGATCTGAAAAAGACCTGCGAGAAGGCTGGCATTGGCAACGATCTCGTGCTGCAATCTGCCTTTGGCGATAGCGGCCACACCACGTTCTTTATCAAATCCGAGGCGGACTTCCGTCGTCACGAACATGAGATCATCGGCGAAGGTGAGATCAAGATCATGAAACGGATCGATTGCCGTGGTTCGGCGATCGAGGCATGTGCGACCAAAGAGGGCACTATCGTTGGACCTTTGATGACCGAACTTGTTGGTTTTAAGGACCTGACCCCCTATCGTGGCGGCTGGTGTGGGAACGAAATCCTCTCGACGGCCTTCCCGCCAAAGGTACGCCAAGAGGCCCGTGAACTGACGTTTAAGTTCGGTGAACAATTGCGCAAAGAGGGCTATCGCGGTTACTTTGAGCTCGACTTCTTGATCGACAAAAAGACCAACGAAATCTGGCTGGGCGAGTTGAACCCACGGATCACAGGATGTTCGTCGATGACCAACCACGCGGCATTTGCCCACGCGGATGCGCCGTTGTTCCTGTTCCACTTGCTTGAATTCTCGAAGAAGAAATTCGATCTCGACACGACAGAGTTGAACAACCGTTGGGCCAACCCTGATATGATCGACAGCTGGTCGCAGATGGTGATCAAACATACCGACGGTTCCGTCGATATCTGCACGGAAGTGCCCGAGACAGGCATTTACAAGATGCTCGAAGATGGCCGCGTTGTATTTGATCGCTTCGACTATCACCGTCGTGCGGTTGAGAGCGAGAACGAGTGCTTCTTCCTGCGTATCTTGCAGCCGGGTGACTACCGATATGAAGGTGCCGACATCGGTATTCTCGTGACACGTGGCCGTTCCATGACGAAGTCTTTCCAGCTTAACGAGCGGGCAAAGAAATGGATTCACGGCATCAAGAGCGGCGTTGCAGGCGTTCCTATTCCAGCTGTGCAAGCGGGCCCTGAATTTGGCGACGGAGCGTTCAAAATCCTCTAATGCTTTGGCGCGCCATCAAAGAAGAATTGCCCGGCCCCAAATGGGCTGGGCTTTTCCACGAATACTGGCCTCACTATAAAAAGTGGTGGCTTAAAGAAGGCGTGTCTGCGCGTCCGACATATACCGAAAGCCATAAGGCGCTCTCGGCTCATATGCCCGAGATGGTGCCGATCTATGAAGACCTGTGTGATCTGGCAGGGGGGGGCGATCTCGCTGCGCGGTTCCTTAGTTTCTATTGTCCGCCCCCCTATCTGACGGGGTGTAGCCAAGCGATCTGGACAGGTAAAGAGCCGGTTCTTGTCCGCAACTATGATTATAATCCCAAAGCCTTTGACAGTCTGACCTTGCAAACGGGTTGGGGCGGTCGACGTGTGATTGGCACCTCTGACGGGCTTTTTGGTCTTGTGGATGGCATGAACGATGCGGGCCTTGCGATCTCGCTTACGTTTGGTGGGCGGCGCGATGTTGGCATCGGTTTTGGTGTGCCGCTTATTTTGCGCTACGTTTTACAAACCTGCAAAACAGCGGAGGAGGCAGGCGAGGTGTTGTCGCGCGTCCCGACCCACATGAGCTATAACGTCACTGTCATTGACAAAAAGCGCAAGTATCTCACGGCAATGCTCGCTCCTGACCGCCCCGCGATCCTGACCCATGCCGCCGTGGCGACCAACCACCAAGAGACTGTTGAATGGATCAGCCATGCGCGGATCACGGCGACAGTCGAGCGCGAACGCTACCTCTTGCAGCGGATCACCTTGCACCGCGATCCCGAAGAGAAATTCATCGGTGCGTTCTTACGTCCGCCGCTTTACTCCACCGCCTTCTCAATGGGGTTTGGCACACTTTACACGGCTGTTTATCGGCCGCGTTTAGGGCAGATGGAGGTTCGCTGGCCCGATGTGAATTGGAAGCACAGCTTTGATGATTTTCAAGAGGGCGCAAGGCAAGTCATGATCCCCGGTACCGCATAAAAGGAACGCAAATGTCTCATATTTTCCCACGACACACTAAGCAGCTGCCACCCGTCGCGGTGCGTGGCGAAGGTTGTTACATCTATGATGCCAGCGGCAAGCAATATCTCGATGCCTCGGGCGGTGCGGCTGTGTCGTGTCTTGGCCATGGTGACAGAATAGTCATTGATGCGGTTAAGGCGCAGTTGGATGCGATGGCTTATGCGCACACGGGTTTCTTTACGTCCGAGCCTGCGGAAACGCTCGCTGATTTGCTGATTGAACATGCACCAAAGGGGCTGGATCGGGTTTATCTGGTCTCTGGCGGGTCAGAGGCGATGGAGGCTGCGATTAAGCTTGCGCGGCAGTATTTCGTTGAAAAAGGCGAGCCAAAGCGGGGCCGTCTGATTGCACGCAAGCAAAGCTATCACGGCAATACGATGGGGGCCTTGTCGGCGGGTGGAAACGCGTGGAGGCGCGCCCAATTTGGCCCGCTTTTAATCGACATGAGCCACATCGACCCCTGCTATGAATACCGTTTGCGGCGTGAGGGCGAGACGCTTGAGGCCTACGGATTGCGGGCCGCGAACCTGTTGGAAGAGGAACTGCTGCGCGTCGGGCCAGAGAATGTGATGGCCTTTGCTGCCGAACCTGTGGTCGGGGCGACGGCGGGTGCGCTGACTGCGGCACCAGGGTATTTTAAGCGCATTCGCGAGATTTGTGATCAATACGGGATCTTGTTGATCTTAGATGAGGTCATGTGCGGGATGGGCCGCACGGGCAGCTTGTTCGCCTGTGAACAAGACGGCGTAGCACCCGATATTTTGTGTATCGCTAAGGGATTGGGCGCTGGTTATCAGCCTATTGGCGCGATGATCTGTAGTGCTGAAATCTATCAAACCATCGAGAATGGAAGCGGCTTTTTCCAGCACGGACACACCTACCTGGGCCACCCGACAGCGGCTGCGGCTGGCGTTGCTGTGGTCACATCGATGCTGGACCGTGGTTTGGTCACTAGGGTAAAAACCCAAGGGGAGAAGCTGATGTCGGCGTTGCAGGCCGAGTTCGGACAGCATCCGAATGTTGGCGATATTCGTGGTCGCGGGCTGTTCCAAGGAATCGAACTTGTCGCGGATCGCGAGACAAAAGCGCCGTTTGATCCATCGCGCAAGATTGCTGGGCGGATCAAAACGGCGGCCCTTGAGGCAGGCATGGTTTGCTACCCGATGAGCGGCACGATTGACGGGCAATCGGGCGATCACGTGTTGCTCGCGCCGCCGTTCATCATTGAGGATTCTCAAATCGATGAATTGGTAGGCAAACTTTCAATCGCGGTAGATTTTGCGCTGAAAGCATAACGAGGGGGCCCTCGCGATTGAGGGCCCCCACCGTTTAATTTACTTAATTTCGCCCATGCAGAGATATTTGATTTCGAGGAAATCTTCTGTCCCATATTTGGAACCTTCACGGCCAAGGCCAGACTGCTTGACCCCGCCAAAGGGTGCGACTTCTGTCGAGATCAGGCCCGTGTTAATGCCGACCATGCCAGTTTCTAACGCCTCTGCGACGCGCCAAACGCGCGAAAGATCACGACTGTAGAAATAAGCGGCAAGGCCGAATTCGCTGTCGTTGGCCATGGCGATGACTTCCGCTTCGTTATCGAATTTGAACAGAGGCGCAACAGGGCCAAATGTCTCTTCGCGGGCGACTTTCATGTCTGAGGTGACGCCGGTGATGACCGTTGGGTGAAAGAACGTTCCGCCGATGTTGGAGCGCGTGCCGCCAGAGATCACCGTCGCGCCCTTGGAAACCGCGTCATTGATGTGAGCTTCGACCTTCGCCAATGCCGCTTCGTTGATCAGCGGACCAGTGGTGACGCCCTGTGCAAAACCGTTACCAATCTTAAGTTTCTCGGTGGCGATTTTCAGCTTTTCGGCGAAGGCATCATAGACGCCAGCCTGCACATAAATGCGGTTTGCACAGACGCAGGTTTGGCCGTTGTTGCGGTATTTTGCTATCATCGCACCCTCAACGGCCGCATCAAGATCGGCGTCATCAAAGACGATGAACGGGGCGTTCCCGCCGAGTTCCAGTGACATCTTTTTGATCGTATCAGAGCACTGGTTCATCAGGATTTTGCCGACCCGAGTAGACCCTGTGAAGGTGATTTTCGCGACTTTTTCATTCGCGCAGAGTTCTTTGCCGACGCCGGAGCTGTCGGTGGAAGGGATCACGTTGAACACACCTGCGGGGATGCCTGCGCGTTCGGCCAAAACGGCCATGGCGAGGGCGGACAGTGGTGTGAGCTCGGCGGGGCGCGCGACGAATGTGCAGCCAACAGCGAGGGCTGGGGCGACCTTGCGGGCGATCATGGCGTTGGGGAAATTCCACGGAGTGATCGAGCCTGCGACGCCGATCGGCTGCTTCAGAATGACGATCCGTTTGTCGCGTTGGTGTCCCGGAATTACGTCGCCATAAACTCGCTTGGCCTCCTCAGCAAACCATTCGATAAAGCCCGCACCGTAGAGGATTTCACCACGGGCCTCGGCCCAAGGCTTGCCCATCTCGGCGGTGAGGATTGTTGCAAGATCGTCGGCGTTTGCGACAATCAAATCGTACCATTTACGCAGAACCGTGGCGCGTTCCTTGCCTGTCCAAGACGCCCAATCAGGTTTGGCAGCATAGGCTGCGTCAATCGCGCTCGTCGTGTCTGCGACGGACAGGTCAGCGACATTCGCGATGGCCTCACCCGTTGCAGGGTTCATAACCGCAAATGTTTGATCTTTTTCAATCCACTGGCCGTTTACATAGCCGCGTGTTTCAAGAAGGGAGGGGTCGTTAAGCTTGAGATTAGTCATTTGGAATCCGCCGAATGTCAGCCTGCGCTGTTTAATATATTGGGTCGAAAGTGGGTTTGCCGTAGGCTATGACATATGTCCAGCGGATAACGTGGCGATAGGGGTGCTGGACAATTCGGGCGCGTCCATGCACCAATTTGCCAAAGCCATTTTCATCGGAGTACCACCGTGACTGACAACAGCAATCGTAAGCCATCAATCACCACGCGGGTCGCGCAAGCGCTGCGGTTTATCGAGGCGGAAACAGGCGCTGTTGTGCCGTCGATCCAACCTGCTGCGACCTATGCCCGTGATGAGAATTATGACATTCGTAAACCGTATTTCTATCGGCGTGATGGCAACCAAGCGACGTCTCACGCAGAGGCAATTATTGCGGAACTTGAGGGCGCTGCGGATTCGCTTTTGTTTGCGTCTGGCATGTCGGCCTGCACGGCTGTGATTGAGCATTTGCCAACGGGCGCCCATGTAGTGGCCCCGCGCGTGATGTATCATGGGGTTTTGCACCAGTTGCAGACCTATGCCGCAAATGGGCGGATTACGCTTGATTACTACACGGCTGGGAATTTGGCAGAATTGGCCGAGGCTGTCGCGCGACAAAAGCCGACGCTGGTCTGGGTCGAGACTCCGAACAACCCGAATTGGGAAGTCACCGATATTGAAGCGGCATCAAAGATTGCGCATGACGTTGGCGCAAAGCTGATCGCTGACTGCACTGCGACGCCGCCCAATATGACCCGCGCGCTAGAGCTGGGGGCGGATATTTCGTTCCACTCGGCGACGAAATACCTCAACGGGCATTCCGATATTACGGCGGGTGTTTTGTCGGTCCGAGAAATTGGCCCCTATTGGGACGAGATCGTTTTGATCCGCAAATTGCAGGGCACGGTTTTACATTCCTTTGATGCCTATATGTTGATCCGTGGGATGCGGACGCTGTTTTTGCGGGTCGAGAAATGCTGCAAGAATGCGATGGCAGTGGCGAAGCATTTTGAAGGCCATAAGCATGTCGAGGTTGTTCATTATCCTGGCCTGCCAAATGATCCCGGCCATGAGGTGTCGAAGCGACAAACGAATGGCCAGTTCGGTGGCATGCTGTCGATTGTTGTGGCTGGCACGGAACAGACGGCGATTGATGTCGCGCGTTTTTGTGAGGTGTTTTACCCTGCGACGTCGCTTGGTGGTGTCGAAAGCTTGATCGAGCATCGCAAAACGGTGTCGGGCGTGGGCTTTCCTGTGCACCCGCGTCTGTTGCGATTGTCCATCGGGATCGAGGACGCGGATGACTTGATCTATGATCTAGAGCAAGCCATCGCGCGGGCGGTGTCGTAAGAGTTAGCGTAGAGCGTTGGCCGCCTCGAATTGTGACAGGTAAACTTTGCCTGTCAGCTCAGAGAGGAAATGCGCACGTTTCAGAACATCCATAACGGGGCCTTTGACCTCGGACAGGTGCAATTTGACGTCCATCTCCGACAGGCGGCTATTGATCGTTTCGAGCGATTCCAGCGCGCTTAGGTCGATCTCGTTGATGGCGCAACATTGCAGCACAACGTGGCGCACGCCTTTGTCACGCGCGACGCGGTCATAGATTCTATCTTCGAGAAAACGTGCGTTGGCGAAATACAGGCTTTCGTCGATGCGCAGGTTCACGACAGATGGCGTGGTCTCGACCTTATGGCGCAGGATGTTGCGGAAATGCTCTGTGCCAGGAACAAGGCCAACTTCGGCGATGTGTGGTTTCGAGGACTTGTAGAGGTGCAGCAGAATCGAGAGACCAACACCCGCAGAGACGCCGATCTCGACACCCATTGCGAGGGTCAGCACAATCGTCGCCAGAACAGCCGCGAAGTCGGCCTTTGAATATGCCCAGCTCCGTTTCAGGATGCTGAAATCTACGAGGCTAAGAACAGCGACAATGATGGTCGCAGCAAGTGTTGCCTTTGGCAAAAAGTAGATCAGCGGTGTCAAAGCGACCGCAGCAATTGCCAAACCAACGGCGGTATAAGCACCAGCGGCAGGGGTTTCTGCGCCTGCGTCAAAGTTGACGACAGAGCGGGAAAAACCACCTGTCACAGGAAAACCACCTGTGAAAGCCGCACCGAGGTTTGCTGTTCCAAGGCCGATCAGCTCTTGGTCCGGATCAATGCGTTGGCGTTTCTTTGCGGCGAGTGTTTGGGCCACCGAGATCGATTCCACAAATCCAATGATGGAGATCAGGAACGCCGGCAAAAGAAGTTGCTTAAGGAGTTCTGGTGAGAACGATGGCATGGTGAGCGGTGGTAAGCTTTGTGGAACAGCACCGACGATTGCGACGCCTTTGTCGGCAAGCCCGAATAGCCAGACAGCGAGGGTTGTCACGACCACGCCGGCAACAGGGCCTGCTTTGGTAAGCACATCGGCCAATGTTCCGACAACGCCCATTTTGCGCAGGAACGGTTTAAGACCCTTACGGACCCAGAACAGAAATGCCGTTGCGAGCACGCCAATGGTCAGGGTGATGAAATTCACCTCGCTGATATGTGTGATCAGGCCGTGCACCATGTCGATCAGGTTCTCGCCCTCGCCCTTGATGCCCAAGATATGTTTGAGTTGGCTCGTCGCGATGAGAACGCCAGATGCGGTGATAAAGCCAGCAATGACGGGGTGCGACAGGAAGTTGGCGACAAAACCAAGCCGAAACACACCCATGGCAAGCAGGATCGAACCTGACAAAAAGGCGAGCGAGAGTGCGGCGACGGCGTAACCTGCGGTGCCTTGGTCAACGATTTTACCAAGCGCCGCGGCGGTCATAAGAGAGACCACAGCGACGGGGCCGACTGCGAGTGCGCGGCTTGTCCCGAAGATTGCGTAGAACAGGATCGGCGCAATGGAGGCGTAAAGGCCCGCCTCTGGTGGTAAGCCCGCGAGCAAAGCGTAGGCGAGCGATTGCGGGATTAACATGATCGTCACGATCAAGGCGGCGACCATATCATTGGTAAGCGCGGATTTATTGTAGGTCTTGCCCCAAGTCAAAATGGGCAAGTAGCGGATGAACAAGCTTGGCATTTGGGTATTCTCGGATGAGGGAGGTTCCCCTGCGCAGATTTGCACGAGGGGTCGTTAGAGTTATGCGATGTCGTCTAGGTCGTTGAGGTACGTGAGTGCGTTGTTAGCGCGCGGTTTTGGAGAGGTGTGTGATTTCGTCGAAGTCCAGAATGGCGATCTTGCTGCGTGATTGGTCTATCCAGCCACGGCGGTTGAATTCTTGGAGCTGCCGGGAGATCACTTCGCGTGCGGTTCCCAATTCGACGGATAGCTTTTGGTGTGTGGTCGTAATCGTGCCTTGTGCATCGGCCAAAGTGATCAGCTTTTGGGCGAGGCGCACGTCGATGCGTTGAAATGCCACCTCGTCGATCATCATGAAAAGTTCCGTGATCCGTTTGGAAAAAGCGGAAAACACGAAGTCACGAAAAACTGCTGATGTACTGACCAATGTGTTAAATGAGTCGCGCGGAATGGTGACAGCGCTGACGTTGGTTTCGGTGATGCCTTCGGCGGAATAGGCCTCGTGGGACAAGAGGCAGGCAGTTGTTAAAACACAGCTTTCACCTGCATTGATCCGATAAAGCACGATCTCGTGGCCGTTCTCTGAAGACTGCTGCACGCGCACAGTGCCGTCCAACAGTAAGAGCATGTTTTCGGGTGATTTTCCAGGTCCGAAGATTGTGGTTTTGGATGGGATCGAGATAACTTTACTGTGTGTTTCTAAATATTGAGCTGTCAGAGGCTCGATGGATAGCAAACCATCAAATCGAGTCGTCCAATCGGGATTTGACATTTATGCCCCTCAGATGTTGGGTCGATTTTCTCAACGCACTATGATCGAACGACTGATCTAAATACACGCTAAACATTATATTCAATTTATTGATTTTGTAAATGTATCTTTCGTTGAAATGCAAAAAACCCGCCGCATTCATACACAATGCCGCGGGTTGTTTCAGGTTAGCGGATTAGCAGTCTTTACAAGTCTTAATACCAAATACGCGGTAGATCGGGCAGAAGTTAATAAAGGCCGTCACAACCAAAATGATGCCAATCCAACCCCAAACACCGATTGTGCCAGTGATCGCGAGAACCACCAACAGCGCACCAATGATAAAGCGAGCGATGCGGTCAATGCCGCCCATGTTTTTTGCGAATGTCATGTTTTCTCTCCATTTGTCTGTCTTGATTGAACAGTACTTCACGCCATAGGTCAGTGACATTGTCACCAAGCTTAAGCCTTCTTAAAGATTTTCGCACCCGATTTTGAAATTATGGCCTGATTCCATTGAAAACAAACAGCGACTCACCCGCGATTTGGCAGTCATTGATGAACTTTTGCGCCAGTTCGCCTGAAAACAGCATCGCGATATGTTCCCGAATTTCGACGCCCTTGCGTGTGAGCGGAAAGAGTGTGGTCAGTATTTCTTGTCGCAATCATGATCGCGCCCATCCCGCCTATTGCGTGCCCGAAACCCGCGAGACACGCGGTCAACAGATTGCTGTGGCGTAAAGAGCAAACCAATCAACGCCACATCAGATCTAAACCCATGTAAATGCGACCCTATTCAGCGGAAATAGACCGAATGGTCATCAAATCGGGTGCACTATGAACATGTCGCGTCTTGGCAGTTCTTGTCGTCTCCTGGGGGCCTTTTGATATGAGAACGCTCACCTCGTAAAGAACACGTGCTACATCCATTTTATTGGCCACGGTTAGGTATTCGGGAGACCAGTTTGGGGCAAACTTTTGCTTGAACTGACTCAGGCCCGCAAATTTGTAGAATGACTCGCCGTTGTGAAACAGGAAGTGCCCGATGCGGTGCCAGACGGGCGCCAACCTGCGTTGCTCCAACCCAGATAGCGGAGACGCGCCGAGGCAAAAGTTGCGATAGCCGTTCTCATGACCCCATAGGAGCATGCCAGCGAATAATCCATCCATCGACGAAACGGGTCCAGCCGGATCGTAACGCATCAGATCGATGGAAAGCTCTGCGGTGTTGCCAGTCTTCATAATGTTCGCGAACGCCGTGATCTTGCCGGTTTCGGTGTGTCGCAAGACGCCAATATCAAACTCATCCAAATATGTGCGTGAAAAAGACCCAAGAGAAAACCCTTTCTCTTGTCCCAGTTTTTGCGCCAGCCATGCATCTGACACTGTGCGCAACTGTTCAAAATCATAGTTGAGGGAGCCAGTGGGGATGATCTCGAATTGGTAACCTTCCGCTTCCACACGCAGTTTTCCATTACGCCACGCGCGTCGTTTTGGTCTTTGCAGGTTGAAGTTTGCCAGCTCAATTCTGGCGACCTCACCGATCTTGAGAATTTGCATCCCAAGATCGAGGAACGTTGGAAGATAGGCATCTGAAACCCGATAGAATGCGCATTTCCGACCCATCTGATCAGCAAGTTCGCGGAATTGCCACAGGACGGTAACGCAGGCGTCTTTGTCTCCAACGGGATCACCTTTGCAGATCAAGGAACTGCCCGTGTCGGCATAGGCCAAGAATGCTTTGTTGTCGGGGCTAACGACAAATCGTTTGTCACCAGATAGTGAAATGCCAGCTTCGGCAAATGTGGACTGTTTGACGAGATTGCGAACAACTGCTGGGATCGGTTCCGGGCGCAAGCGCGTCGCCTGTTTCGTCAGCAAGGCGTTGAGAAGGAGCGCCGCAAGCACAACAGAAATCGCAAGTGTTGCGCGCACAAAGCGTGAGGCATCTCCCTGCCATGCGAATTCCCACCACGGCACTTGGTTCAGTGGAACTTGTGAATTTGCGAACAGGCCGATCCAAACAATCGCAACAGTGAGTGCGCAAACCGTCCCGATCCAGCGCCAATTGAGTGTTGGCCCTGTTTGGAAGCTCGCGCGATAAAAGGCTGCGCGGAATATCCACAATACCCCCATGATGAACGCGAGTGTTGTGGCCTCTTCCCAGTCGAATCCTTTCAAAATCGACACCAGAAGCCCCACGGCAAAGAGCACCATCGCGACCAGCCAAGCGCGGAACATGCGTCGGTAAAGGCCGTGTGCGACGATCATCAACAGCACACCGCTAACGCTGCCCAACAAGTGGGATGCCTCTACCAATTCTAATGGCAGGGCCTGTCGCATAAGGCGGAGGCGTGACGGGTCCGATGGAAAACTCCCCGAGAGCAGTAGGACTGCACCAGAGAACATGGCCAAGCCAGCCGCCGCAATCGGAATGGTCTCTGCGCAGGATTTGTGGATTTTGAGAATGGCAAGTTGCATCCGCGCGCGATGCGCATAGAGCCAAATGAAAACAACGCTGATGAGCGACAAAGTAGCAGGGATTATTGTGTAAACTACACGGTAAAGCGCAATCGCGACCATGACGTCAGACCGCCCCATTGCACCTAGGCCCGCGATAATCGTTGCGTCAAATACACCCAAGCCGCCAGGAGAATGGCTAAGCACGCCAAGGCCAAGTGCCACGACAAACAGGCCGATAAAGTAGATGAAATCCTGTGTCAGATCGGGTGGTAGCAGGACGTAGAGCGTCAATGCTGTCGCAGCCAAATCGAGGACCGTGACGACTGTCAAATTGACCCCAAGTTTTCCCTCTGGCAGGCTGAACGCCAGCGGGCCAACGTGGATCATCCTGTCATTTTGCCATGTCCATTTGAAGTAGCCAAACATGAGTGTCAGCATTGCTGCACCTGTCAGCATGACAAAGTTGCTTGGCATCGGCAGCATATGCACAAATCCGCTGGGATTGATGACCATGACGATGCCGATGATTACCCAAAGGCCCGCGAAAAATGCGGCCCATGCCGTTGCCATCAGCTTTGCGATTGCGCAAATGCTGACGCCGCGGGCAGTATAAACCTTGAAGCGTAATGCGCCCCCCGTGAGCCATGAAAAGCCGAACAGATTAGAGATCGCCATACTGCTGGCTCCAGTTGCGACCATGAGCTTAAACGGGACTTTGACGGAGGAGACCGTCGGCATGATCAGCGCGTCATAGAGACCCAAAAGCGCATAGCTTACCAGCATGGCAAGAAGGGACAACGCGAGTGTCGTGGCGTCATAGCTAAGTGCATCATCCCTGATTTCTGCGGCACTGACCCCCGTCGTGAAATGGGACAGACCATAAAGGGCGACAGACATGATCCCGAGCGGGATGGCAACCTTAATGGCGAGATGTTGGAGTGAGAATTTCTGGCCAGTTGACCCATCAGTTGCGGTAGGTGTCGAATGCATTAATGGAGTCCTTTTGACCGTTTCAACCCGTTCTGCATGGCGATTTGAGGCACCACGCCAAGGTCTTTGACACTGCCTGTGTCCAGTTCACAAAGGATGAATTTTGCTATCAATCTGGCGGGTTTAGCGGATTTCTCTAGATCGAAATCGACGCGAATTTTAGCCAAATTTGGGTGGTATTGGCGACGCTGGGCCGCCAATACCTAAGGTGTCGTTAGACGAGGTCGAAACGATCGAGGTTCATGACTTTTGTCCAAGCAGCCACAAAATCTTTCACGAACTTTTCAGAAGCATCGGCAGAGCCGTAGACCTCGGCAAGTGCCCGCAAGATCGAGTTGGAACCGAACACGAGATCGACGGAAGTCCCCTTCCATTTCACCGCGCCACTTTTGCGATCTTTGCCCTCATAGCTATTCTTAGAGGTCGCAGTCCAAGCGGTGCCCATGTCGAGCAAGTTGACGAAGTAGTCGTTGGAGAGCGTGTCCTTTTTGGTAGTGAACACCCCAAGATCGGACCCGTCTGTATTCGCACCAAGCGCGCGCATACCACCAACCAGAACGGTCATTTCTGGCCCTGTCAGCGTGAGAAGCTGCGCCTTATCGACCAGCATTTCCGCGGGCGTGCGACGCTCTGCTGTGTTGTGATAGTTGCGGAAACCGTCTGACTTTGGCTCTAGCCAAGCATAGGATTCCACATCCGTTTGCTCTTGGGTCGCATCCGTGCGACCGCCTGAGAAAGGCACGGAAACGGCATGACCCGCATTCTTGGCCGCTTGCTCAACCGCAGCAACGCCACCCAGAACGATCAGGTCGGCAATCGACACTTTATCCGCACCAAATCCGGCTTGAACGCCCTCAATTGCCTTCAGGGACGCTGCAAGTTCGCTTGGGTTGTTCGCCGCCCAATCTTTTGCAGGCGCAAGGCGGATACGTGCGCCATTGGCACCACCACGTTTGTCGGAATTACGGTACGTGGACGCAGAGGCCCAAGCGGTTTTGACCAAAGTCGCAACCGGCAAAGCGGCCAGCAATTTCGTCTTCAGCGTGGCAATATCGCCATCTGACAAAGGTGCCGCTGTTGGTGCTGGCACAGGGTCTTGCCACAACTCTGGCTGTGTCGGTGCCAGCTTACCAAGGCCCAATTCAAACGGCCCCATGTCGCGGTGTGTCAGCTTGTGCCAAGCTTTTGCAAAGGCTGCTGCAAACTCTGCTGGGTTCTCGTGGAAGCGCTTAGAGATTTTCGCGTAGGCTGGATCTTCGCGCAATGCGAGGTCAGCAGTTGTCATCATCGGTGCATGTGTGCGCGATGCATCATGTGCGTCCGGCACGGTGCCTTCGCCGCCGACGGCTGTCCACTGCTGAGCGCCTGCTGGGCTTTTGGTCAATTCCCATTCGAAACCGAAGAGGGTGTCGAAATAGCTGTTGTCCCATGCGATTGGAGTCTTGGTCCAAGCGCCCTCGATGCCCGAAGAAATCGTATCAACGCCAACGCCGGAACCCATAGAGTTGCGCCAACCTAGGCCTTGCTCCTCGGCAGCCGCGCCTTCTGGTTCGGCGCTCACGAATTTGTCGGGATCACCTGCACCGTGCGCCTTGCCGAATGTGTGACCACCAGCAACCAACGCCACAGTTTCCTCATCGTTCATCGCCATGCGGCGGAACGTGTCGCGGATATCGTGCGCGGAGAGCTTGGGGTCAGGGTTACCGTTTGGCCCCTCTGGGTTCACGTAGATCAGGCCCATTTGCACGGCGCCCAATTCACCGATCAGCTCGCGTGCGCCTTCATAGCGCTCATCGGCCAACCAATCCGTTTCTGGACCCCAGTAGATGTCTTCTTCTGGTTCCCAAATATCAACGCGACCACCTGCAAAACCGTGGGTCTTAAAGCCCATGGATTCGAGTGCGACGTTCCCTGTCAGGATCATCAAGTCAGCCCAAGACAGCTTACGACCATACTTCGCTTTGATTGGCCAAAGCAGGCGGCGGGCCTTGTCGAGGTTGACGTTGTCAGGCCAGCTGTTGAGAGGTGCAAAACGCTGGCTGCCTGATGTCGCGCCACCGCGACCGTCACCGACACGGTATGTGCCCGCAGAGTGCCACGCCATGCGAATAAAGAACGGACCGTAGTGACCATAATCGGCAGGCCACCAGTCTTGGCTATCCGTCATAAGCGCGCGCAAATCGGCGACAACGGCATCCAGATCAAGTGTTTTAAACTCGGCTGCGTAGTCAAAACCTTCGCCCATCGGATCGCCCTGCGGCGTGTTCTGGTGAAGCATCTTGAGGTTCAGTTGATTCGGCCACCAATGTTGGTTGGCATTTGTGCCTTTTGCGGTGCCGCTATGACCCATGACAGGGCACTTATTTACGTCAGATCCGTCCATTTTTTGCTCCAATGTTGGTTGATTTGCAAGAATGATAGCAAGCTTGGACGATTAGTTTAAGTTGGATTTTCTGATATCTGTGATAAGTTGTGATTATGGCGGAATTCACGTTGAAGCAATTGCGTTATTTTGAGGCGCTGGCGCAGCATCTCCATTTTGGGATGGCTGCCGATACCTGTTCAATTTCGCAACCAGCGCTTTCGATGCAGATCAAAGAACTCGAAGAAATTATCGGTATAGCGCTATTCGAGCGTAGCGCGCGGCAAGTGCGGCTCACGCAGTTCGGAAGGGTGTTTGAAACTCGCGCACGTGAAATTCTACGCGCTTCTGATGACCTCAGCGATCTGGCCCGCGCATCGCAAAGTCAACTCACGGGACAGTTGCGGTTGGGATTTATTCCGACGATTGCGCCGTATCTGCTCCCGAAATTCATTGCGAACATGCAAAGGAGTCACCGAGAAATCGAGCTCAATATCCGCGAAACACTGACGCCTCGACTTATCCAAGAGTTATCTGACGGCAGGATAGATGCCGCCGTTGTGGCGCTGCCCGTGAATGAGGCGGCTTTTACGGAAGTGGATTTATTTGAGGAAAAATTTGTCCTGATTCGCCCCGTTACAGACGCGCAAAAACCAGTGCCGAACGCAGACATGCTGCGCGATATGCGGTTATTACTGCTCGAGGAGGGGCATTGTTTTCGGGATCAGGCGCTGGCTTATTGCACGGTCAGAACCTCGCGTGCGTGGGAGGGGCTCGATGGCTCCTCACTCTCGACCCTCGTTCAAATGGTCGGCGCCGGGATGGGTGTTACGCTATTGCCTCAGATGGCGATCGCCGTCGAAACCCGCGCCGCCAAGGTCGATGTCGTTGAGTTTGAAGGGCGCGCACCATCGCGCCGTATCGGCATGATTTGGCGGAAAAGTAATCCGCTGGCAGAGCAACTCCATCACGTCGCGCAGGTTGTGAGGCTTTCCGCTGAACGGTGAGCGAACTTTTTTGCCCCGAATACCATATTTATTTGACGAAAATGCGCTGCCCGTCCGTATAAGACGTAGAACGTGTCCAAGCGCCACCACCAAGGAGAGATAAATGCGATTTTTGCGCCGCAGCCTGACGGGGCTTTTCCTATTGGCCACGACACTCGCACTTTTTGGGGTGGCGGGCACGATGGTCTATGACGCGATCCAAGCCAAGATGTCACAAGAGCCACGCACACGGCCGCAACAAGAACGGGTTCTATCTGTCAACGCGATCAAAATCGAACCGACAGCCATCACGCCAGAACTGACAGTATATGGCGAGGTTCAAGCGGCCAAAACGCTTGATCTGCGCCCGTCAACTAATGGGCGGATCATCGAAGTATCGACGCGTTTTCAAGACGGCGGAATTGTTCGCGAAGGAGAGGTCCTTGTCCGGATTGACCCAACTGATGCCCAGTCCGCTTACGACCGCATTCAAGCGAATTTGCAGGATACCGAGGCCGAGCTGCGCGACGCCCATCGAGCATTGATTTTGGCACAAGATGAAAGCGCGGCGGCCTCCGAGCAAGCGCGCATTCGAAAAGCCGCTCTGACGCGGCAGCAAGACCTACAAAAGCGCGGTTTTGGCACGGCTTCGGCAGTTGAGATCGCGGAACTCGCGGCCTCCGCTGCGGATCAAGCAGTGCTGTCACGCCGCCAATCAGTGGCCCAAGCGCAGGCTCGCATTGATCAAGCGACGACGCAAAAATTTCGCGCTGAGATCGATTTGAGCGAAGCGCAACGTGCCCTTGATGACACGACCATAGTTGCAGGCTTCGACGGCAGCTTGGCCGATGTGGCTGCTGTTGTCGGTGGGCGTGTCACGGCCAACCAACTGATCGCAACCTTGATCGATACATCGCAGCTTGAGGTCGCGTTTCGTGTCTCGACGGCGCAATACACGCGGTTGCTCGATGCCGACGGAAACCTGATCAATGCCGATGCCAGCGTTCGGCTTGATGTGCTTGGCGTCGACTTGGTTTCAACGGCCACATTAAGCCGCGAAAGCGCGTCTGTGGCTGAGGGTCAAACTGGTCGTCTTATCTTTGCGACGATGGCAGAACCGCGCGGTTTTCGTCCAGGCGATTTCGTGACGCTCAGCATAACGGAGCCTCCATTGGATAGGGTTGTCTTGTTGCCAGCTACCGCCGTCGCGGCAGACAATACTGTGCTTGTCATTGGCGAGGATGATCGCCTGTCGGTGGCCGATGTGGAGGTCCTGCGCCGTCAAGGTGATGACGTCATTATTCGCGCACGTGGCCTGAATGGGGCTGACGTCGTCGCAGAGCGGTCTCCGATCTTGGGGGCGGGGATCAAGGTCAATCCGATCAGGCGCTCTGTTGATGGCGAGGTGGTCGCGGCCGAGCCAGAAACGGTGGTCCTCACGCCCGAACAGCAAGCGAAACTCTTGTCGTTTATCGAAGGCAATACACGGATGCCTCAAGAGGCAAAAGCGCGGATCGTGACCCAAATCCAAGCGGGCGAGATTTCGGCAGAAACGCTCGCACGGCTGGAAAGCCGGATGGGAGGATAAGCTATGAGGCAGCTCTCAGGTTCTGGCGGCATCATATCATATTTCACCCGCCATAAGACGGCAGCGAACCTGTTGTTGGTGGTTATGCTGGTGGCTGGTATCGCTGCGTTTCCACGGATGCGCGCCCAGTTTTTCCCTGATGTGATTGTGGATACAGTGAGCGTGTCTGTGACCTGGAGCGGGGCAGGCGCCGAAGACGTTGACCGCGCCATTGTGCAAGTAATTGAGCCTTCATTGCTCAGCGTCCAAGGGGTTATCGACTCTGCCGCCACTGCGACCGAAGGTCGGGCGAGCATAAGGTTGGAGTTCGAGCCGAATTGGGACATGGCCCGCGCAACGGACGATGTGCAAAAGGCCGTCGATGGGATCAGCAACCTACCCGAGGCCGCCGAAACACCATCGGTATCGCGTGGGCAGTGGTCGGACCGCGTCACGGATGTGGTGATCACTGGCCCCGTCGGCGCCGATCAATTGGCCCGTTTTGCCGATGAGCTGGTGATAAGGTTATTCGCAGCTGGCGTGACGCAAACGACAGTGCAAGGAATCGCCTCTGCCGAAACGATTGTCGAAGTCCCGTCGCTGTCCTTGATTGAACACGATGTAACGCTGGCGCAAATCGCTGACGCGATTGCAAATGAGGCCGATGCAAGTCCCGCAGGCGATGTATCAGGCACGTCGCGCGTCAGAACAGGTGCCGCAAAGCGGACAGTTACAGAGATTTCGGGAATCGTTTTGCGAACCAATGCCGACAACTCTGTTCTTCGGATCGGCGATGTTGCGCATGTGACCCAAGGTAGCATTGACCGCGACCGCGCGTATTTCGTTGGGGGCAATTCTGCGCTCTCAATCCGCGTTGACCGATCGGATCGCGGCGATGCGATTGATATGCAAAACAAGGTTCAGGCCGTCGCAGACACCTATGAGTTGGGTCTGCCAGAAGGTGTGAAAGTCGACCTGATCCGGACCCGCGCCGAACTAATTACGGGCCGGCTGAATATCTTGCTAGAGAACGGGCTTATGGGACTGGGGCTGGTCGTCATACTTCTTTTTCTCTTCTTGAATGCGCGAACCGCTATTTGGGTCGCTGCGGGAATCCCTGTTTCGATGCTGGCGGCGATGGCGCTGATGTTTTTGGCTGGCCTGACGATCAATATGATATCCCTCTTCGCGCTCATTCTGACGCTTGGCATCGTTGTTGATGACGCGATTGTTGTTGGTGAACATGCCGATTTTCGGGCCCGTAAGCTGGGCGAGGACCCTGTCACGGCCGCGGAAAATGCCGCGCGGCGCATGTTTTCTCCCGTCTTTTCGGCGACGCTTACGACGATTATCGCGTTCTTTGGGCTTGTTGCTATCGGGGGGCGATTTGGCGACCTGATTGCGGATATCCCCTTTACCGTCATCGTGGTTTTGACCGCCAGCTTGGTCGAGTGCTTCCTGATTTTGCCAAACCATATGTCCCATTCGATTGCGCATTCGATGAAAGACCATTGGTATGACGCGCCTAGCCGATTTGTGAACAAAGGCTTTGATTGGGTGCGCGAACAATTGTTCCGCCCTTTCATCGCGGCCGTCATTTGGGCGCGTTATCCTGTCTTTGCGGGGGCTGTTGTCGTCCTTGCCAGTCAAGTCGTTCTCTTTATTAATGGCGATGTGACATGGCGGTTTTTTAACTCTCCCGAGCAGGGATCGATCAGCGCCAATTTTGTGATGACCGATGGCGCCACGCGCGAAGACACCCTTGCGATGATGCGGGAAATGCAAAGGGCGACAAACGATCTTGCGGCGGAATATGAGGAAAAATATGGAGCGAACCCGCTTGCCTTTGTCATGGCCGAAATCGGAGGCAATTCTGGTCGCGGCATTGCCGGAACCGAAGCGAAAGACAGCTTTCAGCTTGGCGCAATTTCCATTGAATTGATTGATGCGGATTTGCGCAGTTATTCAAGCAACGCTTTTGTCGCCGAACTTCAAGACAAGGTTGTGAACCACCCCCTTGCCGAAACAGTCAGCTTTAGAAGTTGGCGCGGCGGGCCAGGTGGTGAAGCCCTCGACATCCAGATTTATGGCGCGAGCTCCGAGACCCTGAAGGCCGCAGCCGAAAGCCTGAAGACGAGCCTCGCGCAATTTGGCGAAGTCTCCGCGCTTGAGGACAATTTGGCATATGACAAAGAGGAAATCATTCTTCAACTCACGCCGCAGGGTCAAAACCTTGGCTTCACCATTGACGCTTTGGGACGGACACTGCGGGATCGCTTGGGTGGGATTGAGGCCGCGACCTATCCTGATGGTCCGCGTTCTGGAACTATCAGGGTTGAGCTTCCGGCAGGTGAGCTTACGGCCGATTTTCTTGAACGCTCGCAGATGCGGGCGACGAGCGGCATCTATGTGCCCTTGGCGGACATCGTGGGCGTGACCCAACGCACGGGATTCTCCACCATCCGTCGCGAAAACGGTGTGCAACTGATCTCGGTAACAGGCGATTTGTCAGAGGATGATCCCGCGCGGGCCGCGGAAATCATGACACTAGTCGAGGCGGATATTCTGCCCACTTTGGAATCGGAGTTTGGCGTCGAGACCAGACTGTCTGGGTTGTCGGAACAGTCAGATCAGTTCCTCAATGACGCGCGTGACGGATTGATTCTCTGCCTCACGGGCATCTTCCTAACGCTAGCTTGGATTTTTTCCAGCTGGACTCGGCCTCTTGTCGTGATGGCCATTATCCCCTTTGGTCTCGTCGGAACGATCTACGGGCATTACCTATGGGATGTGCCGCTGAGTATATTCACGGTCGTCGGGCTGATTGGTATGGTTGGTATTATCATCAACGATTCCATCGTGCTTGTTTCGACCATTGATGAATACGCCCAAGAACGCGGACTTATTCCAGCTATTATAGATGGGACAGCGGACCGTTTGCGCCCCGTCATGCTGACGACAATGACGACTGTCCTTGGGCTTGCGCCGCTTTTGTATGAAGGGTCCAGCCAAGCGCAGTTCCTGAAACCGACAGTGATCACGTTGGTCTATGGTTTGGGTTTTGGCATGGTTCTGGTTCTTCTGATTGTGCCAGCCCTTTTGGCGATGCAGGCCGACGTGGGCCAGCAAGTCGCATCGGCGCGTCGCATGCTGACCCGTCCAAAGCGCAGTGGAAACGTCGGCATTGTCGTATTTGGGGCAACGCTTGGGGTGGGGGCGCTATTTACTGTGACGCTTTGGCCAATGCTGCGCGGGGAACATGGCACATCTGAAGTGTTCCTAGGTGCTGCGACTTTCTTGGGTGCTACGGCTGCGCTTTTGGTCCTCGTTTTCATCGGGGCTGCCTTTGAAAAGAAATTCCGCAGTCGCAGACAGGCGTAAAAATTCGGCGCGCTTTGGGGTGTATACGAAACTTTCGCATGTCCTGTGCCCCGCCCAAGAACGCAACTGACACGGTGAATGTCGTATTTGCGCTGTTGCGATAGCTTTGCGCCCGATAAACCTATGCTCAAGACATATGCAAAGGATACCCGCAGAATGGCACTCGATGATCGTAAGGGCGTTTGGAAATCTGGTAAGGGTAAAGGCCGCCATACCACAAAGGGTCGGCAGTTAGACGATACAGCCCACGGCGAGGTTGTCGCGCTTTTGGGTGATGGCCCTTATGCGCGTGATATGCTCATTGAGTATTTGCACTTGATCCAAGACAAATTCGGATGCCTTTCTGCGACCCATTTGCGGTCTTTGGCCGAACTGCTGCGTGTTGGTCAGGCTGAGGTCTATGAGGTCGCGACCTTCTACGCCCACTTTGATGTGGTCAAAGAGGGCGAGCCAAAGCCGCCCGCGCTGACGATTCGTGTTTGTGATAGCCTTTCGTGCGAGATGGCTGGTGCGCAGGCGCTCAAAAAGGCACTCGAGGATGGTCTTGATGCGAATGAAGTGCGCGTGTTGCGTGCCCCTTGCATGGGTCGTTGTGATACAGCGCCCGTATTGGAAATCGGCCACGCCCATATCGACCACGCCACTGTTGAAAAGGTCGAGGCCGCAATTGCGGGTGGCCATACCCACGCAGTAATCCCCGACTACGAAGGTTTTGACGCCTATGTTGCCGCTGGTGGTTACGCCGAACTGAAGGCGCTGCGCAAGGACGGCAATTGGGAAGACGTGCAAGCCAAGATCAAGGAAAGCGGTTTGCGCGGTCTTGGTGGCGCTGGCTTCCCATCTGGTACCAAGTGGGGCTTTGTCCGCGCCAATGAGGGCACCCGCTATCTTGCCGTGAACGGCGACGAGGGCGAGCCTGGCACATTCAAAGATCGCTATTATTTAGAGCGCACGCCGCATCTTTTCCTAGAGGGCATGTTGATCGCGGCTTGGGCCGTGGAGGCAGAGCGTGCCTATATTTACATGCGCGACGAATATCCTGCTGTGCTGCATATCTTGGCTGCTGAAATCGCGAAACTTGAGGCGGCTGGTATTCTCGAGGCTGGCTACATCGAGGTGCGCCGCGGTGCCGGTGCCTACATCTGCGGCGAAGAATCCGCGATGATCGAAAGCATCGAAGGCAAGCGCGGCATTCCGCGTCACCGTCCGCCGTTTGTGGCCCAAGTCGGTATCTTTGGAAAGCCAACGCTGGTGCATAACGTCGAGACCTTGTTGTGGGTCGCCCGCGTCATGCGCGAAGGGCCAGAGGTTCTCAATTCGGTCGAAAAGAATGGCCGCAAGGGCTTGCGCAGCTACTCCGTATCAGGCCGCGTCAAGAACGCTGGCGTCTATCTTCTTCCTGCTGGTTCCACGATTATGGACGTCATTGATGCCGCTGGCGGCATGGCCGCTGGCGAGGTGTTCAATGCCTATCAACCGGGTGGTCCGTCCTCTGGTTTGCTGCCCGCTTCCATGTGTGACATCCCGCTTGATTTCGACACGCTGCAACCGCACGGCACGTTCATCGGGTCTGCTGCGGTGGTCGTCCTCTCTGAACGTGACAGCGCCCGCGATGCTGCACTGAATATGCTACGTTTCTTTGAAGACGAGAGCTGTGGTCAATGCACCCCATGCCGCGTCGGTTGCGAGAAAGCGGTCAAGTTGATGCAGGCCCCGAAATGGGACCAAGCGCTGCTCAAGGAACTCAACACCACCATGGTTGATGCCTCGATTTGTGGCCTTGGTCAGGCGGCACCGAACCCGATCAAAATGGTCATGGCCTTCTTCAAGGATGAAATCTGATGTCAAAAATTACATTCACACTTGATGGTAAATCGGTCGAAGCTGAAAAAGGCATGACCATCTGGGAGGTCGCCAACGGGCGCGGCCTTGTGATCCCGCATCTGTGCCACAAGCCAGAGCCGGGCTATCGGTCTGACGGTAACTGCCGTGCTTGTATGGTTGCAATCGAGGGCGAGCGTACTTTGGCTGCGTCGTGTATTCGCGAACCGTCCGAGGGCATGGTTGTCACAACTGACAAGCCGCGCGAAGTGCAGGCCCGCAAGATGGTGATGGAAATGCTCGTCGCCGACCAGCCAGAGCGCGAAGTCGCCCACGACAAATCCTCTCACCTTTGGGATATGGCTGAGGCGCAGGGTGTGTCTGAGAGCCGTTTTCCGACGATGGATGCCGAACATATTCCGCTGCTCGACAGCTCGCACGTTGCGATGTCGGTGAACCTTGATGCGTGTATCCAATGCGGTCTTTGCGTACGTGCATGTCGCGAAGTGCAGGTCAACGATGTGATCGGCATGGCGGGGCGCGGGCATAACGCCTACCCCGTTTTCGATATGGACGATCCGATGGGCGACAGCTCTTGTGTGGCGTGCGGCGAATGTGTGCAGGCTTGCCCGACGGGTGCTTTGATGCCCGCGACGGTGACGGATGAAAACCAAGTTGGCGACAGCGCGGATTTCGACAGCGAAGTCGAGTCCGTCTGTCCATTCTGCGGTGTCGGCTGCCAGATTTCGCTCAAGGTCAAAGACAACAAAGTGAAGTTTGTGGGGGGCATCAATGGCCCCGCAAACGAAGGGCGTCTTTGCGTCAAAGGGCGCTTTGGCTTTGACTATATCCACCACGATCACCGTCTGACGAAACCACTGATCCGCCGTGATGATGCACCTGCCAAAGGGCTCAACGTTGACCCTGGAAACTGGCAGGAATTCTTCCGCGAGGCGTCATGGGACGAGGCGCTTGATTTCGCCGCAAAGGGGCTTTTGGACCTGAAGGCAGAGAAGGGCGGGGCGTCTGTTGCTGGCTTTGGCTCGGCTAAATGCACCAACGAAGAGGCCTACCTTTTCCAGAAAATGATCCGCCAAGGATTCGGCCACAACAACGTCGATCACTGCACACGTTTGTGCCATGCGTCGTCCGTTGCGGCCTTGATGGAGAACGTCGGATCGGGTGCGGTTACTGCGACCTTTAACGAGATCGAAAACGCAGATGTGGCAATTGTCATTGGTGCGAACCCTGTCGAAAACCACCCTGTTGCCGCGACCTATTTCAAGCAGTTCGCGAAACGTGGTGGCAAGCTGATCGTCATGGATCCGCGCGGCGTTGGCCTGCGTAAATTCGCGTCACATATGCTGCAATTCCGCCCCGGTGCGGATGTGTCGATGCTCAATGCGATCTGCCATGTGATCGTCGAAGAAGAGCTTTACGACAAAGCCTATATCGAGAAATACACCGAGAATTGGGACGCCGAAAAAGCCCACCTCGCGAATTTCACACCTGAGAAAATGTCAAAGATCTGCGGCATTGAACCAGAGGTGCTGCGCGATGTGGCCCGCACTTTTGCAGGTGCTAAAGCGGGGATGATTTTCTGGGGCATGGGCATTTCGCAGCACATTCACGGCACCGATAACTCACGTTGTCTGATCTCGCTTGCCTTGATGACGGGTCAAGTCGGTCGCCCCGGCGCGGGGCTTCACCCATTGCGCGGCCAAAACAACGTGCAGGGTGCGTCTGATGCAGGCCTGATCCCGATGTTCTTGCCTGATATGCAGACAGTGACCGACGACGGCGTGCGGTCACGTTTCGCCGAAGTTTGGGCGCGTGATTTGACCGCTGATGCGATCAACGAACCACTGCTTGCGCAAAAGGGCCTGACTGTGACCGAGATCATGGATGCGGTGCATGATGGCGATATTCATGGGATGTATATCTTGGGCGAGAACCCTGCGATGTCTGATCCTGATGTGGAACATGCGCGTGACGCTTTGGCAAAGCTGAAGCACCTGATTGTGCAGGATATCTTTATCACTGAAACGGCAAACTATGCTGATGTGATCCTGCCTGCCTCTGCCTTTGCCGAGAAATCTGGCACGGTCACGAATACCAACCGTCAGGTCCAAATGGGCCGTCCTGCTGTTGCCCCTCCGGGTGAAGCACGCGAAGATTGGTGGATTGAAGTTGAGCTCGCAAAGCGTCTTGGCCTCGGCTGGAAATACACCCACCCTCGCGAAGTTTTCGCGGAAATGGGTCTGTTGATGAAGTCGTTCAGCAACATCTCTTGGGATCGTTTGGAAAACGAAAGTGCGGTCACTTATCCGTCGCTTTCGCCAACTGATCCAGGTCAGCCGATCATGTTTGCGAACGGGTTCCCGCGTGCCGATGGCCGTGCGAAATTCACTCCTGCCGATGTGATTGCACCTGATGAGGCACCCGATGCAGAGTATCCGATGATCCTCACAACGGGACGTCAGTTGGAGCATTGGCACACGGGGTCAATGACCCGTCGTTCCAAGGTTCTTGACGGTCTGGAGCCAGAGGCGAACTGTTCGCTGCACCCGTCCACTTTGCGCAAACTTGGTGTTCCTGCTGGTGGGATGCTGCGGCTGTCTACCCGACGCGGATCAATCGAGATCATGGCGCGTGAAGACCGTGCCGTGGCCCCTGATATGGTGTTCCTGCCCTTTGCCTATGTCGAGGCGGCCGCGAACATCCTGACGAACCCTGCGGTGGACCCATACGGGAAAATCCCCGAGTTCAAATTCTCGGCTGTGAAGGTCGAGAAAATAGAGACTATTGCGGCGGAATAACGGAATTCGGCTATTTGGTCACAGCGCCAGATAGCCGATCCCACCAAAGGCCAAAGCGCAGCCAAACCATTGCAGCGGGGTCATCTGCTCGCGCAGGATCGCCCAAGCCAAAACGATTGTTAGTAGGCCAAAACATGATGCGGCCACGGCTGCATATTGCGCATCGGGAAGCCCGCCCGCCGAGAGCACACACGCAAGCGCGATCCCGTCAGCGATACCCATGACAACGAGCATTGGCATTGCCTTTTTGCCCGCCCAGAATGGCAAGCGACGTATCGCCATACCTGCAATCAAAAGCGTAATCGCGGTGATCCGTGTCACCAGCGTGACAGGCATATGCCCTGCTGTCTCAGCGGCATATTGGCCAAGCGCAAATGTCCCTGCAAAACCAATGGCTGCAATCAGTGAAAACAGAATTGTAGGCCCTTTGGGCGCGACGTCCTCTTCGCCATGATCCGCCAGCGCCGCAACAACCGAAACGCCCGCGATAATCAAAAGGACGGCGACCCATTGCAGCCACGAGACGTCTGCACCTCGAAACACTGCCCAGCCGACCGATAGAACAGGATAAGCGGCAATGATTGGTGCAACCAACCTCACAGGGCCACGATGAAATGCGGCGTAAAGCCCAAGACTGGCAACGATAAAAAAGAAGCCAGAGACCACTGAAATCCAGAATGCCTCTGACGGCAGGGTGAACGTCGACTTGGTCACAACCATCAACCCGATTTCAAAACCAAGTGCGACAACGAGAACGGTCAAAAGCGACGCCATGAGCGGAGTCTTCTGGCTAAGATATCGAACGCAGATATCGTGAAGCGCCCACGCGAAGGCGGCGATCATTCCAAGGGTTAGCGCGCTCATCTGGGTTCCGATCAAATAACGTCGCCCATCCCTAGGCGAAGATTCGATCTGCCGCAATCCGCGCGGGTGATGCGCGGAAAGCAGCGCTGCGACGTATTGCTACAAGGCTTGGTCTGGCCTGTCAGGATCGCTTGGCGTAAATTTTCCCGATAAGAGTAGGAAACATACCATGAAACACCTGATCCTCACGGCCATCCTTTTGGCCAATCCTGTGGCAAGCTTTGCCGATGATTTTAAGGTTGGTGATTTGGTTATCGAACATCCCGTTGCGCGCGCGACCACAGCGATGGCAATGACGGGCGCGGGGTATTTTGTGATCATGAATAACGGCACCGAAGATGATCGGTTGGTCGAAATTACCGCGAACTTTCCGCGCGTCATGATGCATGACACCAAAACGGACGACGGAATCGCCACGATGTTTCATATCGAGGATGGCGTCGCTGTGCCTGCGGGTGGGACTGTGACGTTTGAGCCTGGCTCTAAGCATGTGATGTTTATGGGCTTTAACGGTGATCCATTTGAAATTGGTGAAGAAATTCCTGCAACCATGAATTTCGAAAAGGCGGGTGAACTCGACATCGTCTTTGTTGTCGAAGAGATGTAAATGGAGCTTGGACATTAAGGCGCCACTGGAAGTCTCGAAAAAAGAGCGTAAGTAGATGCGTAAGTGGGGGGCTCCCTACGATCGCTTAGATCAAAAGGACGATAATGATGAGATCACTTTCTCTTGTAGCACTAATCACCAGTCTCGCGGTGCCATTTTCGGCACAAGCTGAGGGCGACATTGCTGCTGGTGAAGAGCAGTTCAACCGCCAATGTGTATCGTGCCACGTCATTCGCAACAATGATGGAGAGGTTCTTGCGGGTCGCAGTGCTAAGGCAGGCCCTAACCTTTATGGGCTGGCTGGCAAAGCGTTGGGAGCAGCCGAAGGCTTCCGCTATGGCGATAGCATCGCGTCGGCTGGTGCTGCAGGTAGCGTTTGGAGCGAAGATAATTTCGTAGACTACGTACAAAACCCAACAGAATGGCTGCGCGACACGCTGCAGGATCGCCGCGCGCGTAGCAAAATGGCCTATCAAGTACGTGAAGCCCAGCAAGCGCAGGATATTTACGCCTTTATCGCGTCATTCGAGTAATCGGGAAAATGAGGTCGTTCGCGTCATGCGCACGACCTCACCATCCATCCCCCTTGATCCGCCGGCAATTCGGTGAAACATTTGGGGATGGAATATCACATTAAATCTTGGGCCGAAGTTGCCCCCCGTTTGGTTGCTGTCGCCGCAGGGCGCGAGGCGGCTGATCTTGTTGTGCGCGGTGGCGTTTTGGTCAACGTGCAATCCCGCGAAATCCTTGATGGCTGGCAGGTTGCTGTGGCGGACGGGCGTTTCGCCTATGTTGGCCCTGACGCGTCGCATTGCATCGGCCCAGATACGGAAGTCATCGAGGCCAATGGCCGCTACCTGATCCCGGGTTTGTGCGATGGTCACATGCATATCGAAAGCGGTATGCTTACCCCCGCCGAATTTGCTGCCGCCGTGATCCCGCATGGCACAACGACAATGTTCACCGATCCCCATGAGATCGCAAATGTGCTTGGCCTGAAAGGTGTGCGCATGATGCATGACGAGGCGCTGATGCAGCCTGTCAATATCTATACACAAATGCCGTCTTGTGCGCCGTCCGCGCCAGGTCTTGAAACCACAGGGTTTGAGATTTCCGCCGAGGATGTGGCCGAGGCCATGGCTTGGCCGGGTATCATTGGCCTTGGTGAAATGATGAACTTTCCCGGTGTCGTGAACGGCGACCCCAAGATGCTGGCCGAAATGGCTGCGACCATGAACGCGGGCAAAACTGTTGGTGGGCATTATGCCAGCCCTGACAAAGGTATCGCCTTTTCTGCCTATGTCGCAGGTGGTGCGGCTGATGATCACGAAGGGACAGCCGAGGCCGATGCAATCGCCCGCGTGCGCCTTGGCATGAAGTCGATGATGCGCCTTGGCTCTGCTTGGTATGATGTCGAAAGCCAGATCACCGCGATCACCAAAAAGGGGCTCGATCCGCGTAACTTTATCCTGTGCACTGACGACTGTCATTCTGGCACGTTGGTTAACGACGGCCACATGAACCGCGTTGTGCGGCACGCGATTGACTGCGGGTGTGATCCGCTGATTGCGCTGCAAATGGCGACGATCAATACCGCCACGCACTTTGGGTTAGAGCGCGAGCTTGGCTCTATTGCACCCGGTAGGCGTGGGGATATGATCCTGACCTCTGATCTGAAAACACTGCCCATTGAGCACGTCATCGCACGCGGGCAGACTGTCGCAATTGACGGCAAAATCACCGCCGATTGTCCGCATTTTGATTGGCCCGATAGTGCGCGTCAGACCGTGCATATGGGCAAGATGCTCGGCGTAACTGACTTTGAAATCAAAGCGCCAAGTGGCAAAAACAAAGTCACCGCCAAGGTGATCGGCGTTGTTGAAAACCAAGCACCGACGGAGGCGCTGACTGCCGATCTGCCCGTCAAAGACGGTATCGTCGAGGGCGAAGGTGGGGTTTGCCAAATCGCCCTCGTGGAACGTCACCGCGCCACGGGAGATGTGGTTAACGGTTTCGTATCTGGCTTTGGTTACACGGGGCAAATGGCCATTGCATCCACCGTCGCTCATGACAGCCACCACATGATTGTGGTTGGCACCAGTCGCGCTGATATGGCGCTGGCTGCGAACCGATTGGGCGAGGTTGGAGGCGGTGTGACTGTTTGGAAGGACGGCCGTGAACTCTCGCTCGTCAAACTGCCTATTGCGGGCCTGATGTCAGATAGTCCAGCAGCCGAGGTCGCAGCAAAGGCCGACGAAATGGTCGCGGCAATGGCTGCTTGCGGCTGCACATTGAACAACGCCTATATGCAGCATTCGCTTTTGGCGCTTGTTGTCATACCCGCGTTACGTATTTCTGATTTGGGCTTGGTTAATGTGACCAAATTCGAGATCACACCACTTTTTGAGGACACTGAATGAATACGCCAATCCGGACACCCGATGTGCCCGCCCACGAAGAATTTATGGACGCCAAAGCGGCCGTTGCGCGGTTGCAAGATCTCTACGCAACTGCGTCAAAATTTCTAAGCGAAAGCTTCAGCGATGCAATTCTGAACGGTCAACCCGACGCACGCATCCGCGCCTTTTATCCCGAGATCCGCTTCACCACGACGAGCTATGCCAAGACCGATAGCCGTTTGTCGTTCGGCCATGTCGCTGAGCCGGGTACTTACTCCACAACCGTCACGCGGCCCAACCTGTTCGAGCATTACTTGATTCAACAAATCGGTTTGCTGATCACGAACCACGGCGTGCCTGTCAGTATCGGTGTGTCTTCGACGGAAATGCCAGTGCACTTTGCGGTTGCCAACGATGCGAACGTGTCTGTGCCACAAGACGGGAGCTTAGATTTCACGCTACGTGATAGTTTTGATGTGCCAGACTTGGCCACGACCCACGACAGCATCGTGAACGGCAACGAATTCCATTACCCTGACGGATCACGACCCCTTGCACCATTCACGGCACAGCGCGTCGATTATTCCCTAGCGCGATTGTCGCATTATACCGCAACCGCAGCAGAGCATTTCCAGAACCATGTTTTGTTCACCAACTATCAATTCTATGTCGAGGAGTTCGAGGCCTACGCGCGGCAGGTTCTGGCCGATCCAAACAGCGGCTACTCCAGCTTTGTCGGCACGGGAAATATCGAGATAACGGAACCGACCTCACCGCTGCCAGTCCCAGCAAAGCTGCCGCAAATGCCGACCTACCACCTGAAGCGAAAGGGCGGCGGCGGGATTACATTGGTCAATATCGGCGTCGGTCCGTCGAACGCGAAAACAGCCACCGATCACATCGCGGTTCTGCGGCCTCACGCGTGGTTGATGGTCGGTCACTGCGCTGGGCTTCGGAATTCACAACGGCTTGGCGATTACGTTCTCGCGCACGCCTATCTGCGCGAAGATCACGTGCTGGATGACGACTTACCGGTCTGGGTGCCGATCCCCGCGCTTGCGGAAATTCAAATCGCCTTGGAAACCGCGGTTGCCAATGTCACCGAACTCGAAGGTTTCGAGCTTAAGCGGATCATGCGAACAGGAACAGTGGCGACAATCGACAACCGTAACTGGGAACTGCGCGAACATTCGGGTCCAGTACAGCGGCTTTCGCAATCTCGCGCCATCGCGCTTGATATGGAAAGTGCCACAATCGCGGCAAATGGGTTTCGGTTCCGTGTGCCTTACGGGACCCTTCTTTGTGTCAGTGACAAGCCGCTTCATGGTGAATTGAAGCTGCCTGGAATGGCGTCAGATTTCTATAAAACACAGGTCGCGAGCCATTTGAGGATCGGAATTCAGGCCATGGAAATCTTGCGCGAAATGCCACTGGGACGTATTCACAGCCGTAAGTTGCGCAGTTTTGAGGAAACAGCCTTCCTCTAATCGCCCAAAAACCAAGAAAAATGCATATTTCCATGGTTTTTTTGCAGACTAATCGTTGTAGAGGGACACAAGATACAGTTAACTGTGTGCACATGAGGCCCCATAAGTCGGGCACAAAGATGGAGACCAGAAAATGGCAAAACCAATGACAAAAGCGCAGCTCGTCGCAGCACTTGCAGACGAAATGGGTTCAGACAAAAAAGCTGCTGGTGCAGCACTTGATGCGGTATGTGGCCTGATCACACGCGAAGTTTCTGGCGGCGGTGCTGTCACTCTTCCAGGTGTTGGCAAAATCTATTGCCGTGAGCGCCCAGAGCGTATGGTTCGCAACCCAGCCACTGGTGAGCAGATCAAGAAAGACGCCGACAAAGTTGTTAAAATGACAATCGCGAAAGCACTTAAGGATTCCGTAAACGACTAAGTCGTGAAACGTTGAAGACGATCGAAAGGGCCGCCCTGGGGGCGGCCCTTTTTCGTTGTGTTGGCATCTCAATTCGGCAAGTGTCACCCCATGGATATCAAAGCAATTCTCATGGGCCTCGCGTTTGCCGCAATGTGGTCTTCGGCCTTCACATCCGCGCGGATCATCGTGGAATTTGCGCCGCCATTGACGGCGCTCGCCTGTCGGTTTCTCGTCTCGGGTCTGATCGGCATCGCGATTGCAAAGGCGCTTGGTCAAAACATGAACCTCACGCGGCGCCAATGGAGAGGTGTGTTGATTTTCGGTCTCTGCCAAAACGCGCTTTATCTTGGCATGAACTTCGTCGCGATGCAGACGATCCAAGCCTCGCTTGCCGCGATCATCGCATCTACCATGCCGCTTTTGGTGGGGCTCGCTGGTTGGCTTTTCATGGGTCAAAAACTACGGCCTTTGGGTGTCGCGGGACTAACCGCTGGCTTTATCGGCGTGACGATTATCATGTGGGGGCGGCTGACGGGCGGCGTTGACGTGTTTGGTCTCGCGCTCCTCATCCTTGGTGTTATCTCGCTGACCATCGCGACGCTTGCTGTAATGGGTGCAAGTTCGGGCGGCAACGTCTTGATGATCGTTGGCCTGCAAATGCTTGTTGGTAGCGCGATCCTTTGGGGACCAGCGCTCGCATTTGAGAGCTTCGACATTGCATGGAATTGGCAACTGATCGTCGCATTCATTTACACGACACTGGTGCCGGGGTTACTGGCCACATGGGTTTGGTTCATGCTCGTCGGGCGGATCGGCGCGGTGAAGGCATCAACGTTCCACTTCCTCAATCCGTTCCTCGGCGTCGCAATCGCGGCGGTCCTCTTGGGTGAAAAGCTTGGTGCGGACGATGTGTTGGGCGTCATCATCATCGCAGGCGGAATTCTTGCTGTTCAGATGTCAAAGCAACCCGTCACCAACCGCTGACAGCAACGTACAATTCGGTTGCTAGTTGATCAAGGAAATCACGCAATACATTCGCGCGGTCTTCGGCCAATTTCCGACCAGTCGCAGTTTGCATTGTTGCGGGTAAATTCAGCAATTTGATCTTAAAGTGGTCAACCGCATAGGCCTTATCATCCAGACGACGATCCAGTCCAAACGGGTCCAGCCCATGAAACAACCCGCCACCCATCACGCCAGTTGTTGCAAAGCAGCGGGCGATCCCAATCGCACCAAGCGCCTCAATGCGATCCGCGTCTTGCAGGATTTTTGCCTCAAGTGTTTCGGGTGGAATATTGGCGGAAAAGCTATGCGCAGTGATTGCATGGCTGGCGTTTTCGACCTGCCGACTGTCGAGACCCAATTCACGTAAGATCGGCGCGGCGGCCTCGGCAGACATTGCAGAAGCATGTGCGCGTTCAGGGCTATTTTTCGGCAAGGTCACAAGGTCGTGGAAATAGCAGGCAGCCAAAAGAACGGTCATGTCGCAAGGCGCTTCACCCTCGGCAATGACTCGTGCATTCGCCCAAACGCGATCCGTATGCGCCACATCATGGGCTGCATCGCTATCGCCAGCGGCGATCAGATGCGCACGTAATCCGTCGCGGAGTATCATCCGATTTTGCCGCGCACGCCACCTGTCTGGCCACGGTCTAGCAGGATATGATCTAAGATCACGCAGGCCATCATTGCTTCACCTACAGGCACGGCACGAATGCCAACGCAGGGGTCATGGCGACCTTTGGTGATCACTTCCATCGGGGTACCATCCATGCGGATCGACTGGCGCGGGGACAGGATCGACGACGTCGGCTTAACAGCAAATCGCACGACCACATCTTGGCCAGTACTGATTCCGCCCAGAATACCGCCAGAATGGTTGGAGGAATAAACTGGCTGTCCGTCGTTCCCCATGAATATCTCGTCGGCGTTGTCGCGACCCGTCAGTGCGGCTGCATTCATGCCTTCGCCAATTTCGACGCCTTTGACCGCGTTGATCGACATCATCGCAGCGGCTAAATCAGTGTCTAACTTGCCATAAACGGGCGCGCCAATCCCCGCAGGGACGCCACGTGCAACCACCTCGATAATCGCACCGACCGAGTTGTGATCGTCCTTGCGCAGCCACGCGAGATAGTCGTTCCACTCGACAGCAGCGTCCACATCAGGGCAGAAGAAATCGTTGCGGTCAATTTCGTCCCAATCGACCTTGGCGCGGTCAATCTTCTTGGTGCCCATTTGGGTCATATAGCCCCTGATATGAACATTCGGCGCAAGGGCACGAATGGCCTCACGGGCCACACCACCAGCCGCAACACGGGCCGCAGTTTCCCGCGCAGACGAACGACCGCCACCGCGATAGTCACGCACGCCGTATTTCTGGTGGTAGGTGATATCGGCATGACCAGGGCGGAACGTATTGGCGATATCGCCGTAATCCTTAGACCGCTGATCGGTATTGCGGATCATCAATTGGATCGGGGTGCCAGTGGTCACGCCTTCAAACACACCCGACAGAATCTCTACCTCATCGGCCTCTTGGCGTTGGGTCGTGTTCTTGTTCAATCCCGGACGGCGCTTGTTGAGCCATTGCTGGATCATCGCCTCATTGATCGGTACATTCGGCGGGCAGCCGTCAATGGTCGCACCCAAGGCAGGCCCGTGGCTTTCGCCCCAAGTGGTGAACCGGAAAAGATGGCCAAATGTGTTCATCGACATGGGGTAAGCTCCTTTACCTTCCCCGATAAGCCATCCTTGGCCGTTGGAAAAGCCCTTGCCTGTTGATTTATGCGGCTCTTGCGCTTCGCTGCAATCCATCTTACCAAAGTGCTACCTCGGGGGGCCAATCTGGCTGAGATGCGAAAGCGGACCCGTTGAACCTGAACCGGTTAAGACCGGCGGAGGGAAGGTCCGGCAATAACGCTGTCCTCCAATCCGCTCGTCGCATTTGGAGGATATGATGCAAAAACCAATCATTCTGACAGCTGCTGCGGCCTTTGCTATGGCAACTCCTGCCATCGCCGAGACGCCCGTGCTGACTGTATTAACCTACGATAGCTTTACCAGCGAATGGGGCCCTGGCCCTGCGGTTGAGGCGGCGTTTGAAGAGACCTGCGGTTGCGATCTGCAATTTGTTGGTGCAGGCGACGGGGCGGCGTTGCTCGCGCGGCTGCAACTTGAGGGGCCAAGCACTGAGGCCGATATCGTCTTGGGGCTTGATACCAACCTCACGGCCGCCGCACGCGAAACAGGTCTGTTCGCGTCGCATGGCATCACAGCCGATCTGGATTTGCCCGTCTCTTGGGATGACGCGGAATTCCTGCCCTTTGACTGGGGCTATTTCGCATTTGTCGGCAACAAAGGGGCCGAGCCGCCAACGTCGTTCCGCGCACTCGCAGACAGCGATATCAAAATCGTGATCCAAGATCCGCGCTCGTCTACTCCCGGCCTTGGCCTCTTGATGTGGGTGCAGAATGCTTACGGCGATGAGGCTCCTGCGATTTGGGCTGACCTTGCTGACAATATCGTCACTGTCACTCCGGGTTGGACGGAAGCCTACGGCTTGTTCCTTGAGGGTGAAGCGGATGCGGTTCTGTCCTACACAACATCCCCCGCTTATCATTTGATCGCGGAAGAGGACGACAGCAAGGTGGCGTGGCCCTTTGATGAAGGTCACTACCTGCAGGTCGAAGTTGCGGGCAAGGTTGCAGGCACGGACCAGCCTGAACTGGCGGATAAATTTCTGGCTTTCATGGTGTCTGACGCGTTCCAATCCATCATCCCGACAACCAACTGGATGTACCCTGCGGTGACGCCACAAGACGGCCTCCCAACAGGATTCGAGACGCTCATCACGCCCGCGAAATCATTGCTCTTCTCTGCAGATGACGCGCTTGCGACCCGCGCGACAGCACTCGACGCATGGCGCACAGCCCTGTCGCAATAAACCCGCGCTGGCCCGGCGGCATTGTCGCTGGGCTGGTGTTGGCGCTCACGCTCGGCACGCTTTGTGCCGTGGCTCTGCGTGCCGAATTCCAAACGGTGCTTGGGGCTGCCGATTGGGCCGCGATACGGTTCACGGTGTCCCAAGCTTTCGTCTCTGCCGCGATGAGCTGTCTGCTTGCGATCCCTGTCTCGCGGGCATTGGCGCGGCGGCAATTTAAAGGGCGCGGGGCGCTGATCACGCTGCTTGGTGCGCCTTTCCTGCTTCCTGTGATCGTGGCCGTCTTGGGGCTTGTTATGGTCTTTGGGCGCAATGGAATATTTAATGATGTGCTAGGCTTTCTTGGCATGCCAGAAATCTCTATCTACGGTTTTCATGGTGTCGTTCTTGCGCATGTGTTTTTTAATATGCCCCTTGTCACACGGCTGATCCTTCAAGGTTGGCTTGCGGTCCCGTCAGAGCGGTTTCGCCTCGCAGCCTCCTTAAATGCCCCTATCGGCCGTCTCATCGAATGGCCGATGTTACGCAATATTCTTCCTTCGGCCTTTCTTGTAGTCTTCCTGATCTGCCTGATGAGTTTTGCTGTGGCCCTGACCCTTGGGGGTGGGCCAAAGGCGACAACAGTGGAGCTTGCGATCTACCAAGCGCTTCGCTTTGACTTTGATCTTGGACGGGCAGCGCTATTGGCGCTTGTTCAATTCGGCATTTGTGCGGTGGCAGCAACGATCGCGTGGGGGATCACTAGCCCAGAGGTATCTGGCGCGGGCTTTGATCGGGCTGTGCAACGGTGGGATGGTGGCGTGAAGCGTGACGTTTTGGCGATTAGCTTAGCCGCGCTCTTCCTTATCCTGCCGCTTGGCATGATCGTGTTGCGCGGCAGTTCAGCCTTGCTCAGCCTGCAACCTGATATCTGGCAAGCGGCACTCAGATCGGTGATCGTCGCGCTGTGTTCATCCGCACTTTGCACCGTCATGGCACTGGCCCTCGCGCTGCGGGCAGGGCGGTTGGTGGCGGTTGCGGGTGTGTTGCCATTGGCGGCCTCGTCGCTGGTGCTGGGAACAGGCTTGTTCCTGATCGTTTACCCCTACATCAGCCCTGCAAAATTAGCCTTGCCGATGACGATGCTGGTGAATGCGGTTCTTGCACTTCCCTTTGTGTTGCGCGCAATCGCGCCAGCCGTCACGAAGATTGAGTCTGATTTCGGGCGCCTTGGGGCATCTTTGGCGATGTCAAAAGGCACATGGCTTTGGCGGATCGTTTTGCCACGGTTGCGTGGGCCAATCGGGTTTGGTGCAGGAATAGCCGCTGCTTTGTCGATGGGTGACCTTGGGGTCATCGCCTTGTTCGCTGGCGACGCGCAGGAAACGCTTCCGCTCGCGATGTACCGCCTCATGGGGGCCTATAAGATGGAGGCGGCATCTGGGGCTGCTCTGCTTCTTTTGATCATGAGCTTCACGTTGTTTTGGATCTGCGACCGAGGAGGGCGCGTGAATGCTGACCTTTGAAAATGTCGAAATCGGGCAAGGGGACTTTAGTCTCAAGGCAAATTTTGAAACTTGCACGGGCGTAACCGCAGTGATCGGACCATCAGGTGCGGGAAAATCGACGTTGCTGAATGCTGTTGCAGGCTTTGTCGCGGGACCCGGCGCGATTATGCTCGACGGTACGAGGATCGACCTTCTGCCGCCAGCAAAGCGGCCTGTGAGCATGTTGTTTCAGGATAATAATCTGTTCCCACACTTGACGGTTCGCGAAAATGTTGGGCTTGGGCTGCGACTTAATCGACGGCTTAGCGTCACCGAGCAGGCAGAAGTGACAAAAGTTCTCTCTCAGGTTGGTCTGGCTGGCATGGAAGATCGTAAACCCGCCGCGTTGTCTGGTGGTCAGCAAAGCCGCGCGGCACTGGCAAGGACCTTGCTGGCTGGCCAACCGATTGCCTTACTGGATGAGCCATTTTCGGCGCTTGGGCCGGGGTTGAAGGATGAGATGCTCGATTTGATGCGACGCACTTTGGCCCGCGTCGCTGACTGCACGATCCTCATGGTTACCCACGATCCAAGCGACGCAAAGCGGATTGCCGATCAGGTGATTTGGGTCAGTGAAGGGATCGCCTCGGCCCCGGTTGCAACCGCCGCGCTATTTGCCAATCCGCCCGCGAGTATACGTCACTACCTCGGCGAGATGGGTTAAAACCCATCCTACGCAGTAACGTAAAAGGCCCACCAAATTGGCGGGCCTTTTGATATTCACATTTAAGGCGCTTAGTCTTCTTTGTTTTTGTGCGGTGCCCACAAACGTTTGTTTGTCAGATACAGCAGCACGGACAAGAGACCCAAGAAGATCACGCCAGTCAGACCAGCTTGTTTGCGTGCCATCATCTTTGGTTCAGCAGCCCACATCAAGAATGCGGCAACGTCTTGAGCTTCGTGGTGCAATTCGTTTGAATGACCATCGTCGAACTCAAGGTCTTCACCATAAAGCGGCTGAGCCATAGCAATCCAAGAACCGGGAACGGTGTGGTGGCCGTCCTCGTCCTTGCACTCTTCTGGATAACCGCCAGGAGCGAAAGCTGAGTTATATGAGCCAGGGAAATCCTCTGGCGCGCACTCTGGTGTTTCTTCGTAGCCGACCATCAGCGATGCAATATATTCTGCGCCGCCCATGCCCTTAAAGAGCTGGTTCATACCAGATCCGTATGGGCCGTGGAAACCAGCGCGTGCCTTTGCCATCAACGACAGATCGGGTGCACCAGCGCCTGTGTTCGCAGGGAACTTGTCTGCTGGTGTTGCTGGACGGAAGTCGCCTTCGCCATCATTCATGGTTTTGTCGAACACTTCGAGTCCAGCTGCATATGCACGCATCTGATCTTCAGGAAGCGAAGGGCCGCCCTCGTCATGCAAGTTGCGGAAGGAAACCAGTTTCAGACCGTGACAGGCTGAGCAAATTTCTGTGTAGATTTTCAAGCCGCGCTGAAGCTGGTTCTGGTCGTAAGAGCCGAATGGACCTTCGAAAGAGAAATCGAAGTCTTCGATATGCACTTCGGAGCCAGCGGCAACAGCGGTGTTGGCGGAAAACGCCAAAACGGCTGCGAGGGTGAGTTTGCGGAACATCATCATTTGTCCTTTCCTCACTCGGCCGGCGTGGTGGCTTTACCACCCGCTTTTGGACCGTAGTGCGCATTAAAGTCATCTTCGATTGTTGCTGGCATCGGCAGCGGCTTCTCGATCACACCCAAGAGCGGGAGGATCACGAGGAAGTAAGCGAACCAATATGTAGCGCCCAGCAAGGAGATGTAAGGATAGATACCATCAGTTGGCATCGCACCAACCCACATCAACACAACGAAGTCGATGGCAAGCAAGGCAAACCACCACTTGAACATTGGGCGGAAGCGACCGGAGCGAACCGAGGATGTATCCAACCAAGGCGCCAAAGCCATCACAAAGATCGCGCCGAACATCGCCAGAACACCAAAGAATTTCGCATCGATGATGCCGAAGCTCAGGAAGTTGACGATTTGAACAACCCATACGTCTGCTGTGAAAGCACGTAGGATCGCGTAGAATGGCAAGAAGTACCACTCAGGCACGATGTGTGCAGGTGTCACAAGCGCGTTCGCAGGTGTGTAGTTGTCTGGGTGACCAAGGTAGTTTGGCATGAAGCCAACGACTGCCATGAACACAGTCAGGATAATCGCCAGTGCAAAGAGGTCTTTGATCACGAAGTATGGCCAGAAAGGCAGCGTGTCTTTCTTGGCTTCTGCAACGCTACCACGACGAACCTCAACACCTGTTGGGTTGTTGTTGCCTGTGCTGTGGAACGCCCAGATGTGAACGATCACAAGGCCAGCAATGATAAACGGAAGCAAATAGTGCAGCGAGAAGAAGCGGTTCAACGCAGGTTGACCAACAGCGCCAGCACCCAAGAGCCATGTTTGCAGATGCTCACCAAAGAACGGGATCGCACCGAACAGGCCAGTGATAACAGCAGTACCGTGGAACGACATTTGACCCCATGGAAGAACGTAACCCATGAAACCTGCACCCATCATCATCAGGTAGATGAGCATACCGATTATCCATGTGATCTCGCGTGGTGCCTTGTACGAGCCGTAGTAAAGGCCGCGGAAAATGTGCATGTAAACAGCAAGGAAGAAGAGCGATGCGCCATTTGCGTGGAAGTAACGGATCATATGGCCGCCGTTTACGTCGCGCATGATGTGCTCGACAGAGGCAAACGCCATATCGACGTGTGGCGTGTAGTGCATCACAAGGACGATGCCCGTGATGATCTGCAACGCCAATGTGAAAGTCAGGACAATGCCCCAAATCCACATCCAGTTAAGGTTCTTTGGCGTAGGCGCCATGATTGTTGTGTACAACAAGCCAATTATAGGAAGACGGGACTCTACACCTTTGGCAAAGTTCGACTTCGGCTCGTAATGGTCGTGGGGAATACCGGACATGGGTTGCTCTCCTTAACCGAGTTGAATTGTTGTTGGGTCTACGAATGACGCAACAGGAACAGGAAGGTTGCGCGGCGCAGGACCTTTGCGAATACGACCGGATGTGTCGTAGTGCGAACCGTGGCATGGGCAGAACCAACCACCAAAGTCGCCCTGCTCGCCCAAAGGCACACAGCCGAGGTGCGTACAAACGCCCATCTGTACGAGCCAAACACCGTCCTCGGACAATGCGCGGTTCTCGTCGGATGCATCTGCGCCTTGGACAGCATTTTCGTTTTCGGCGTTTTGGTCTGGAAGTTCGCTCACATCAACCGCACGGGCCGCTGCAATTTCTTCTTCGGTCCGCGAGCGGATAAAGACGGGCTTACCCTGCCACAGCACTGTAAGCTGTGTGCCAGGGTCTACGGCGCTGATATCAACGCGAATAGAGGCCAACGCAAGAACGTCAGCCGAAGGGTTCATTTGGTTTACGAGGGGCCAGACAGCAGCGCCTGTAGCTACTGCGCCCGCACCTGCGGTTGCATAGTAGATAAAGTCGCGGCGTGTACCCTGATGGTCTTCTGCATGTGACACGAGGTGCATCTCCGATGTTTGGGGCCCGTCGACCCGCACGAAAAATCAAATAATGGTTACCCACTATCTATTCTGGCGTTGTTTAGCTCTCAAAACCCTATCCGTCCAGCGGACAATAGGGCGCAGGTGCGATAAGACTACACAGATGATGGAAAAGGACAAACAGATGATGAACGAAACCCGCCATGTTCGCCGAAATTTTGGGTCAAGGGTGTATTTTGGCGGGGATAGATGGGTTAAAACCCATCCTACGGCTTTGTGGCCACCATACTGTCACGCTCACTAAATTCGGCATACCACGCAGCAAGCGCGTCATTTCCGTTACGCCAACCGCGCGCATCATGGCGAAGATCGAGATAGCCCAACGCGCAAGCCACACCGATTTGCGCCATATCCAGTGGCCCCGCGAGGTGACTCATCCAGCGATCGTTGATGGCGGTCAGTGCGCGAGTGACTTTTCCCCAATGAGCATCCATCCAAGCGTCATATTGCTTGTCGACGGGGCGCAACCGCAACTCGTAAGTGATCCCAACGGCCGAATCCATTATGCCGTCGGCGAGTGCCTCGAGGGTCAGCACCTCCCAAATGCGCGCATGGGGGTAAAGGCCAGCACCCGCATGATCATCCAAGAATCGCGCGATCACCCGACTGTCGAAAATTACAGGTCCATCGCCCCGCACCAGCGCAGGGATTCGCCCTGTAGGGTTTGCCGCAATCACCGCCAGATCGGTGGCCAGCGCGTTTGTCGTCACCTCTACTTCTTCTACGCTATCAAGCAGGTCGGCCTCGCGGAGCAAAACGCGCACTTTGCGCACATAGGGCGAAGAAGGGGACATCAGCAGTTTCATCGGCACGCTCCTTTTGGGGTTGTCAGAAGAGAACGCCATCTTCGCCTGCTTGCCAAGGGGGGTATTTGCCCATCACGGCGGCAAAAGCGTCAGAATCGGTAAACCCAGTCAGCCAACGCAGCAAGTTTTCCCAGTTTTGCGCATCGAACCATGTCCGATCTGTATTCGCGAACTGCCGCACAAACGGCAAGATCGCCATATCGGCCAAGGATTGCGTACCGTAGAGCCAGTCTTGGCCCGCAAGCATCCGGTCCAGCTTCCACAAGAGCGCGGCCCCTTCGGATTGCGCCGCCTCGCGCGTGCCGTCCACATGGCGGACATGGTATTTGTAGCGATCCAGCGCGGATTTGAACGGGCCGTCGGCCTCTGCGATCAGATCAAATCCTGCGGCAGGCATTTCTAGCCAATTTTGCGGGTCACTTTGCGCCAAAGCCCAGCGCATCACGTCAAAGCTTTCGTCGACGACACCCGCGCCGGTCTCCAGCACGGGCACTGTCCCCTTGGGGGACGCCTCCAACATCGCTGCTGGTTTGTCGCGCAACAGGATTTCGCGCAATTCCACTCGCACGCCACTCGCCTTAATCGCCAGCCGTGCCCGCATGGCATAGGGGCAGCGCCTGAATGACCAAAGGATTGGTGTTTGTGGCATAGGGCAACGCCTCCGGCGGGAGTATTTAGGACAAAGCGAGGAGTTGGATGCCGCGCAGGCCAGCGATGGTGGTTTGCACGATCTGGCTTTCGGGTTGGTCGGTGTCAAAGCAGACTTCAGCGAATTGCTCGGTGCGGCCCATGCGTGGATTCTCCATCAGCACTTGGTGGGTCTTGCCGATCTGTGCGCTCAGGTGGTTTGCGACCTGTGCATCCCCGGCCGCCCGCAACCGGGCCGCGCGATCTTTGATCAGTTTACCGTTTACCGCAGGCATGCGGGCGGCAGGGGTGCCTTCCCGTGCCGAATAAGGGAACACATGCAGCCATGTCAGTTTGCAATCCTTGACCAAGGCCAGAGAGTTGAGAAACATTTCTTCGGTTTCCGTTGGAAAGCCCGCGATGATATCCGCGCCAAATGTCATATCCGGGCGCAGCTTGCTTGCCTCTTCGCAGAACCGGATCGCGTCATCGCGCAAATGGCGTCGTTTCATCCGCTTGAGAATCATATCGTCGCCATGCTGCAAGGACAGGTGAAGATGCGGCATCAGGCGTGGCTCTGTCGCGATGGCTTGCATGAGGTTCTCGTCCACCTCGATGCTATCAATCGAACTGATCCGCAGGCGGGGCAGGTCGGGGATAAGTTTAAGGATTCGCATGACCAAATCGCCGAGCTTTGGCGTGCTGGGCAGATCAGCCCCCCAAGACGTCAGATCAACGCCCGTCAGGACAACTTCATTATAGCCCTTATCGACCAAGCGCTTGATCTGATCGACGACGACACCAGCAGGCACAGACCGCGAATTGCCGCGACCATATGGGATAATGCAAAACGTGCAGCGATGATCGCAGCCGTTCTGGACCTGTACGTAAGCGCGGCTCCGCGTCCCGAACCCGTCGATCAAATGGCCAGCAGTTTCCGTGACCGACATAATGTCATTGACCTGCACGGCCTCAGTCTTGCCAATTAAATCAGGCGCGAGGCCCGCCCACGTCGCGGGGTTCATCTTTTCGGTATTGCCGATCACGATATCGACCTCTGGCATATCGGAGAACGTCGTAGGCTCCGTCTGCGCGGCACAGCCCGTTACGATGATCTGCGCATCAGGGTGGGCGCGGCGTTGTTTGCGGATGTCTTGCTTGGCCTTGCGGACGGCCTCCGCTGTCACTGCACAGGTATTCACAATAATCGCATTCTGGACACCAGCAGCACCGGCGAGTTCTTTCATCGCCTCGGTCTCATAGGCGTTCAGGCGACAGCCGTGGTTGGAGAATATCGGGGCGCTCATAGCTTCCACATACCGTCGAATACGTGGGCGGTGCCGCCCGTCATCCAAACGCCATCGATCCGCCAGTCGATCATCAGCGTGCCACCGTCCAGATCAATGCGGACCTTGCGGCCTGTGATCCCGCGCCGCGCCGCCGCCACAGCCGTCGCACAAGACGACGAGCCTGAAGCAAGCGTCACACCTACGCCCCGCTCCCAAACGCGCATCCGCAGGTGGTCAGGGCCAATGACGGAAGCGAACTGCACATTTGTGCGCTGCGGGTAAAGTGGATGGTGTTCAATCGCTGCACCACGGGCGGCCAGATCAACTGCCTCGGCATCATCCACAAAAAACGTGCAATGCGGATTGCCCATGCCTGTGGCGGTAGGGGCACCCTCAATCGGCAGGCAAAGCGTATCCATCTCAGCGGCAAGCGGGATCTCATGCCATTCTAACTGCGGCAGACCCATATTGACCGAAACCAGTCCATCGCCAGCATCCACCGCAAGCAAGGTGCCGCGATCTGTGGTGATGGTTAACGAATCCTTGCCAGTCTCATCCATCAGATATCGCGCCACACAGCGGGTCGCATTTCCACAGGCAGCAGATTGCGAGCCATCAGCATTCCAAAACGTCAGATGCATATCGGCACCCTCCCGTTCGGTCAAAACCGCTAACTGATCATATCCTACACCGCGATGACGATCCGCCATCGCAATGGCAACTGCCGAATCGACAATCGGGGTGACGCCACGCTCATCAACAACGACAAAATCGTTGCCAAGGCCGTGCATCTTCATAAATGGCAGAAAAGGCGAAGTTTTTTGGGTCATAAGTGCGCATATAGACCCTCACCGAAAATGAATCCAGTAGAAGGCGCATTTGTGGGGTTGACCGCGGCCCCCCGCTTTTCTAGATAGCCGCCTAGTGGGCCGGTAGCTCAGTTGGTAGAGCAACTGACTTTTAATCAGTAGGTCTCGGGTTCGGATCCCGACCGGCTCACCATTAAATTAAAGGCTTGGGCAATTTAGCCTGAGCCTTTTGTTTTTTCAGCGAGACGCTCAGCGAGACAAATCAGCGTATCATTGCGTAACCAACCCCCACAAACATTGACAATTTATCCCCAAATGCTCACGCGCATACCAGCGCGGTGCCGTGTCGGCGTGTGCGTGATCGCCTCACCACAGCCAAGCTAGCCATCCGCGCAGACGATTGCTCTCTGCTGCTGCATTGCTTTGGTCCGCCACATGTCATCGTGACCGACAAGCTGCGATCCTATGGTGCGGCGCTGAAGGTCATCGGCAACGCCGACAAACAGGAAACGGGCCGCTGGCTCAACAGGCTTGAAAACGCCGGCCAATGTGGTCAATATCCCGACATCCCAACGGAACTTGGGAAATATTGGAGTAATCGCATGAACCCAGCATTATCAGTTGCATCTCTAATCGTGGTTCTAGCAAGCCCCGCCTTCGCTCAAGAAAACAATCTTCGCTTCGGTCTCGGCATTTCCAGCTTAGGCACGTCTGTTGAAGGCGCATACCGTTTCAACCAAAGCTTCGCGCTTCGCGGCGTCTTGGCGGGTAGTGACATCACTGGCAGGGTCGGGACGGTTGATGGCGTTCGTTACGACTCCAACTGGCAACTTGGCGGCTTCGCACTTCTTGCAGATTATTATACTGGAAATTCTGGTTTTCGCGTCTCTGGCGGTGCTTTTGTCTCCGGAACGAGTTTTCGAGGCACTGCACTTGCAAGTCCATCGAATCCCGTCCCCATCGGCAACACCACGCTTACAAATGGCGAAACAGCCGTTGTAACATCTGAATTCTCTCGGAAAATTTCACCTATCCTCACCGTCGGATATGATTGGAATATTGACCCTCGTTTCACCTTAAGTGGCGAGATCGGTGGCATTGTGACGGGCGGGTTGGACGTGTCCCTCGTGTCGCCAACTGTATCTGCCGCTGACATCGCAACCGAAGTTCGAAACATCCAAAACGAGCGCGCTGTCGGCAATCTGTACCCCTACATCGCGATTACTGGAAGTTTTCGTTTCTAAAGAGACACTCAACAATAATTGCTACGTTTGTCCGAGGGTGTTGAATGTCACTTAAAACTGGCCTTGTAGAGGCAAAATGGTGCTGTCAGAGGAAACTTTGTTGAGCCGGGCAAGGCGGTGATCTAGTTTCACGGGATGACAAAACGCAGGCCATTTTGCTACTTTAAGGCGAGCCCAGAGATCATCCGGCTATCTTTCATGATGTATGTTTGGTTCCCGCTTTTGCTTCGGAACGTGGAGGATCTTCTGCACGAACGCGACATCGGCATCAGCCATTCCGACGACGAGACCGTGCAATGATCCGCTTCAGGCGCATGCGAACCTTGCAAAAATTCTTTGCTGTCCACGCTTCCATTCACAACCATTTCAATCAAGACCGAAGCTTCTCCCAACGCGATCACTGCAAGGCCAACCGCACCGCTGCTCTTGCCGAGTGGCGCGGCCTTTGTGCGGCATAAAAGGGTAGGGGTGCTGGCTTAGTAGAGACGAATTCGCATTCATATTGACAGCACCAGATTGAGACATATGCGATGTTGATTAATACCTGCCCTTATCTTTGTGATCCGTTAGGGAATACCGCACGTATTATTCTAGAGTTCACAAACGACGTTCGCGGCCCTATGTGACAGAGAAAGCCACCGCTGAAACGTTTGATTTAATACAAGTTGCACTGGGTCAAATTACCCAGTGACAGAAGGAACACCATGAAGAAACTATTGGGTTTCGTAGGCGTCGGTCTACGCGAGATTTTCTGGATCGTTGTTGCAATTGCAGTGGTATTCGGTGGCATCAATGGGTTTCGTTACCTAGGCGAAAATCGTGAGGTCGTAGAGCCTGCAGTGGTAGAGCGTCCGATCACTTTGGTTGAGACTGCTGAACTTGCCTTGATCAACGCACCGCTACCAATTCGTGGCGAAGGGTTCATGCAGCCGTTCCGCCTTGCTGATCTCGCCAGCCAAGTCGGCGGGCAGGTCATCAAATTGCATCCAGCGATCACAAACCGTGGTTCATTCAAAGAGGGCGAAGTACTGGTTCATCTTGATGACAGCTCTGAGCTTGCGGCACTGTCGCAAACGCAGGCCAATATTGACGGCACGCGGGCCCGCTTGGACCTGAACGAAATTCTGCTTGAGCGGACCGAAACTCTTCGCGTGAGCGGTGCAGCCAGCCAAGCCGCTTTGGACCAAGCCCGCAGTCAGAACGCCGAGTTGTCGGCGACCCTGAACAGCCTCATCGCTGCACAAAGTGCTGCAGAGCTTAGCCTTGAACGAAAGTTCGTTAAGGCTCCGTTTGATGGCGCTGTACTGACCAAGCAGATCGAGATCGGCAGCGTTATCAATGCTGGCCAAGCCATAGCTGAAATTTACACAGAAAGCCGTATGGAAATCAACGTGCCTGTTCGCGAAGCGGACGCAGCGCTGATACCAGGGCTGTTTGAGGGCGCCTCACCCAATGCTACTGTGTCTGTGCGTTTTGCGGGTCAAAGATTTGAGTGGGGTGCGCGTGTGACTCGTGTTTCTCCAACACTGGATTTGCGCACGCGCACGCTGACCGTCACGGTTGAGCTGAGCGACATCGACGCCGCCCGCGCAACTTCGACTAGTGCCTTGTCGTCAGGTACGCCGCCGGCGCTGATCAACTCATTCGCGAAAGTCGTGATTGAAGGCCCGCAGCCAAAGGCGATTTACAAAATACCATCAACGGCATTGCGTGGCGGCGAAGAGATCTGGTTGCTCGAGCCTGAATCAGAGGGCGCTGGTACCCTTGTGATAGTTCCTGCACAACTTGTGCATGTGGATGGCGAAACATCTTACGTGCGGGCCGAGGAGCTACCCGATGGCGCGCGACTGATCACAACGGCGCTTTCTACCCCACAAGCGGGCATGCAATTGCGCGATGTGATCGACACCAATCAAGTCGCTGCAAACCAAACCGAAGCATCGGAGTAATTGGTCATGAACAATCTCCTCAAGTGGATGGCAGAGCATCCTGTCGCGGCCAATTTAACGATGGTTTTTGTCGTCGTCGTTGGGCTGCTAACAGCATTCCAAATGCCGCAGAAAACGTTCCCTGAATTTACGTTGGATACGGTCAGCATTTCGGTCAGCTATCCGGGTTCCTCACCGCTTGAGATCCAAGATAGTATCGTGCGCCCAATAGAGGATCAGCTGTCTGGTATCGACGGCATCGACAGTATCACTGCCTCTATCAGCGAGGGACGGGGCGGGGTCACCGTTTCGTTCCTGCGTGGCGAAGACATCGAAGAAAAGCTGGACGAGATTAAAGCCGAGATCGACCGTATTTCTGTGTTTCCAGAAGATGCAAATGACCCCGTTGTCATCCAAGCCAGCAACAGCACACGTGTCCTTGAAATCGCGATCCACGGTGACGTGTCCGAGCAGATTCTAAAAGAAGAAGCCGAGCGCCTTAAGGCCGAACTGACTGCGCTGAACAGCATTTCCTTTGTCGAGGTCGGCAATATCCGCGCCTACGAGATTTCAATCAACGTCGACCGTGATGTTTTGCGGGCCTACGGCATCACGATGGCCGAAGTAGCGACTGTGATTGGTCAAAATTCGATCGAATTGCCGGGCGGTTCAATCGATACGGATACTGTCGCGATACCGATCCGAACAACAGGCCGAAACTATACCCAAAGTGACTTTGAAAACATCATTGTGCGTACTGACGACAAAGGTGGTCGCGTTTATCTTCGTGACATCGCCAAAGTGGTTGATGGGTTCGAGGATGCGGATCTTTCGGCCAATTTCAACGGTGATCGCTCGGTCTCTGTCAACGTGTTCCGCGTCGGCGACGAGCAGGTTTTGACTATCGTCGAAGAGGCCCGCGGCTATCTGGCATCAACCTACCGTCCAACGCTTGAGGATGGGATTAACGCGACCGTTTGGCAGGACGATTCCAAGGACTTGCAAGACCGTGTGGATCTGCTGGTAAACAACGCAGCCATCGGGCTTGCGCTTGTCGTCCTGTGCCTTGCGCTGTTCCTTGATATCCGGCTAGCGTTTTGGTCGGCTGTGGGCATCGGCGTATCGTTTGCGGGTGCATTTATCATCATGGGCGCGCTGGGCATGTCGATCAATATGATCTCGCTGTTTGGTTTCATCCTTGCAATCGGTATCGTTGTGGATAACGCAATTGTTGTCAGCGAGAACATCTACAAAAACGGCGAAGACGGTCTGTTACCCATGCAGGCAGCTGTGAAAGGCACGCAGCGCATCGCGGTTCCCGTCATCTTTTCCGCGTTGACGACTATCGTGGCGTTTTGGCCGCTCACACAGTTGCCCGGTACGCTGGGAAAATTCCTGACGGACATCCCGATTGTCGTAATCGTGGTTCTGACCTTGTCGCTGCTGCAAGCACTGCTGATTTTGCCGCGTAACCTGTCGGGTCTTGATGTGTCGCCAACATATCGCCCGAACCTTGTGTTCCGTTTGTTGAACGTGATCCGTGCTGGAGTTGACGCCGTGCTTCAATGGTTCATTCAAAATCCGCTTGATGCCGTGTTGCGTTTCACGACCAAGGGCTTTGCCGTGCTGATCCCAATCGCATTCTCTGTTGCGATGATGATCATGACGGTTGGCCTGCTGTCCTTCGGATACGTAAAATTTAATTTTTTCCCTTCCATTGAAAGCGATTTTGTTACCGCAAGTATTGAGATGAACGGCGGCACCACGTTCGTCATGACACAGCAAGTGGCCGAACATGTCCGCCTGTCCGCCGTAAAGGCCGGGGCAGAGATCCAAGCAGAGCTGTCAAACGACGCGCCTGACGTCATCGTTGGTGTAAGCGTGGTCGTAGGGCAGGGTGTTGCCGCTGGTGGCCCCGAGGGCGGCTCAGCGGTTGGTGGTGCAACGCTTGCGAACATTGTTGTGCAGCTCACTGACCCAATTATGCGTGATTGGGACGCTGGTAAGTTTGAGGCTGCTTGGCGTGCCGAAATTGGTGCCGTGGCCTCTGTGAATAAACTGAGCGTCTCAGCTGAATTGATCGGTGCGGGCGATCCTGTCTCAATCGAGCTGTCACTTCCTGACGGACAAGACATTACGCCTGTCGTGACCGAACTACGCGCTGGTTTGCGAGAAATTTCGGGTGTCTTTGCTATCCAAGATGACAAATCGGCTGGTCGTATCGAATACCGTTTGGCACTGCGCGAAGAGGCCCGCCTTTATGGTGTAACTTTGTCCGATCTCGCGAACCAAACCCGTGCCGGTTTCTTTGGTGTCGAAGCTACAACCGTGCAGCGCGGTGCTGATAACGTGGCTGTCGTGGTGCGGTATCCAGCCGATCAACGTGATAGCTTGTCTGACTTGCTATCCACATGGATTACGACACCTAATGGCGACCAGATTCCGTTGAATGTTGTAGCAAAAATCGAAGAGGGGCTTTCGCCAACACAGATCCTGCGCCGCAATGGCCGTCAAGTCACGACTGTGATCTCGGATCTTGATATTAACGTGGCCACTAGCTCTGAGGTGAACGCGATTATTGAGACCGAATTGATCCCACCTCTTCAAGAGAAATATGGCGACCTTTTGATCAGTTCGGGCGGCGAACAACGTCAGCAATCAGACGCGCAATCTGCTTTGGGGCAGGCGCTTGGCATTGCGTTGTTTATAATCTACGCGCTGCTGGCTTTGGTGTTTCGATCCTATGTGCAGCCGATTGTTGTTATGGTCGCGATCCCGCTAGGCCTGATCGGTGCGGTCGCGGGGCATTACATCATGGGTATCCCGCTTACGATCCTGTCGATCTTTGGCATCATCGGTTTGGCTGGTGTTGTCATCAACAACTCGTTGGTGATGGTGGACGTGTATAACGAATATATCGCCCAAGGCATGGATGTGCGCGAAGCAGTTGTGCAGGGCACCAAGCAACGCTTTCGCCCTATATTACTAACGTCGTTGACCACGTTCCTCGGTGTGTACCCACTGATCATGGAAACGTCTCTGCAGGCGCAGTTCTTGATCCCGCTGGCTGTGTCTATTGGTTACGGTGTTCTGTTCGGAACAGTCATCATCGTCTTGACGGTCCCAGCGGTGTTCATGGCGCAGTATTACATTAGCTCGGGCCTGTCGGCTGTCATTGGAGCATTTTCAGCCGAGCCTGACCCATCAGGTGTGCAGGATACGAAAGCTGATAAGCCGATTGTGACTGAGCTGAAGGCTGTCGAATAGTAAGTGCTGCTTCAGCCTCCAAAATTTCATGGTAGCGGCTGATCGATGTGCTTTTGCTTATGCCCTTTTATTATGGCTATGAGGACACCGGTTATGTAGCTGTGCGGCTCGACTTTGTTGAGTTTGCAAGTCTCGATGAGCGACGCGAGCATTGCCCGGTTTTAGGCGCCAGCGTCGTGGCCTGCGAAAAGCGCGTTTTTGCGTTGTAGTGTGATAGGGCAAATCGCACGCTTTTGATCCCAAGCCTGACAAAGCGGCCCTATTAGAATCTACATCTCTGTATTTTCTTGGTATATTGGTTATCATCGAGAGGTTTTTGTGCCCAGAAGAGGCAATCTGATGTGCAAAATAACCATTTAATAATGAATACTTAGGCCTATCCGTCGTTAGGGTTTTTGGCACCAATGGTCGCTTAAACTAAGAGAGAGTTCGGCTCGTCTTGTTCGCTTCATTATGCGGCGCGTTGCCTGTGAGACAAGCGCCGCGTTTCGAGTGTCTTTCGTTTGGTCCTTTCCCGCTGCAGTAGAACGCCGTTATCTCGTCCGAAGTAGACGTCGGCGGGTGAGACGTTGTTGAGGCTCTCGTCGACATAGGCAACAATATTTCACAATCGAAAACCGCAGTCCGCGGACAGTTCACGTCTGGATAACAGAGTGGAGCGGGCAGGGTGGCTTGCTCTAGCCGACGCTCCCTTCTTTTCGTCAGCGTAGGGGGGGCTAACCCGGCTCGCGCTCCACACGGGAGAAGACAGTTATGGCTTTGTGGTTGGCAGCGCTAATCTGGCGGACGTCACTCTCAAAGCCAGAGGCAGGGTGTTGGCCGCGATGATCTAGATGTTCTGTCCGTCATGGGATTGTATCCAGTCCAAGACCGCAATGACATCGGGTCGTGCAGCATGCCCATCACGCGCGGCGACGAAATAGCCCCGCTGCGACGTAACACTGGGACCAGCAATCCGCACAAGAGCGCCTGTTTCAAGGAAACTATCGAGCAATCCCGCCCAGCTCAGGCAGACGCCCTGTCCTGCCAGCGCCGCATTCACGAGCATCGCATAGTTGTTGAAGTCCATGAAATGAGCAGGCTCCAGTTTGGGTTTACCCGCCGCTTCCAACCAGGCCGGCCAATCATACCAATGGCGCCGCCCCGATTGCATGGTCAGCAACGTCAAACGCGCATAGTCGACATCACCGGCACTCATGTCCTTGCGCGCGAGATAGAGCGGGTTGGCGACAGGAAATACATCTTCGCTTAGAAACCGAGTTTCGCCCTGCTGGGTCGGGTCTGGCAGCCCAAAGCGCACCGAAACCTCTGCGGTGGGCGTTGCCTCGCCATGTTCGTGGCTCATGATACGGATTGTCAATTCGGGAAAGGCTACCTTTAGATCCTCTAGCCGAGGGATCAGCCAAAACGCCACAAAGCCCGATGGACCGCTTATGGTGATCGCCTGTTTGCCGTTCCCCTGCCGCAAGACGTCGACCGCTTGCTCGATCTGGCCAAAGCCGCTGCGCAAGGCACGCAGCAAAACGCGGCCCTCCTCGGTCAATCGCGCGGGCTTATGAGTGCGATCGAATAACCGACAACCAAGATCGGCCTCGAGTGCCGCTATTCGGCGGCTTATCGCGGGTTGCGACACGTTCAATTCTGACGCCGCACCGGTGAGCGTGCCGTTTCGCACTGCGGCGTAAAAAGCTGTCAGGCCTGAAAAGGACGGGAGTAATGTCATAACATAACCTCAGAGTATAATTCTGATCATCTTATCGATATTGTGGGACCACACAACCGAGGTTACCAAAAAGCTGCAATCCATTAAGGGAGATCACCATGTCCGCAGCAGCCCTTCCCATCCTCAACACGTCCGAGGTAACTTTTGTCGACCAATTGCCGCAGGCCGACAACAATCCCCTCGCCCCGACGGGCATGGCTTTTACCGTCGACGCAGCGACAACACCGCTGGAAGGTGGCACAGACCCAACCTACGGCACTGTGCAATGGCGGACGCTGATCAGCGGAAACGAGCAGACCAAACGCGAATTTGTTCTCGGCATTGCGGAATTTGAACCGTTCGGCACGCTGATGCAGCATCGCCACGACCCTGCGGAATTTTATCTTGGCATCGAAGGCGATGGAATTGTCACCATCGACGGCGTGGCGCATCGCGTCGCCGCGGGCATAGCTGTCTATGTTCCCGCCAACGCTGAACATGGCATAGTTGCCGGGTCATGCGGCCTGCGCATGACATATGGCTTTGCAGAAGGCGCATTTTCCGATGTGGAATATCGTTTCTCCGCAACTTCCAGCTGAAAAGTATACGTAGCGGGTTTTCTCAGGTTGGACGCCCACCGGATTTATCAACTGACTTTGGAATAAGTCGCGCGGACAATTATGTGCTCGCGTCCCGAGTGCAAGGCGTGACCCCAGTGAGTCATAAAATTGCGACCGCAAGGAGATACAACGATGCAGTCTGATCTTTTTGAAACGATGCTAGAGGTGATCGCAGTCGAATATGAGGCAGAATCAGATCCGCAGGGACCGCATACGGCGCAGACCCTGATGGTGACACCGTCGCCAGTCGCATTGGATTCGTTGCCGCCATGCGCTTTCGATGCAGACATCCGTGCGCTTCTGGCCACGAGCAACCATCCCGTCGCGCGGGCGGTGCTTGCGGCACAAACACGACTGCCTTGGGGATCAAATCCGGTGGAAGATCTGACCGAGGACAGTATTGCAGCGATGATCACCGTGGCCACTCTGATGGGCCCCAATGGGCCAATCCCCGCGCCGGATGTGAGGCTTGGATTGGTCTATATGCGGCCCGACAGCTACTACCCGCTGCATCTTCACGATGCCGACGAGACCTATGTGATTGTTGCGGGGCAGGCATTGTGGACGGCTGGAGAGGATGTCCGCATGCGCAGGGCGGGCGAATTGATCCATCATCCTAGCCTGATGCCACATGCCTTCCGCACCGGCCCAGAAGGGTTTCTCGCAATTTGGCGTTGGAGCGGGGATATCAATACTCACTCCTATGCCTTTATCGAAGACTTGGGCAGCGCGCTTTCAGCATGACAGCGCTGTCAGCGCTCAACTTGCGGCCTGCGCTTTCAAAGCCAGCGGCATTCAGTGCGCCACGGATACGGTGCTGTAACCTTTGCCGTATTATATCGCTTTCTGTTTCAGAGCGTGCAGGTCAGGGCTTTCAGCCTCTCACAAAGGCTCAGTGAGCCTGATACAGCGTCAAGTATCTCAAACTCACAGCGGTATTTTACCAAATAGCGGGCAGCTTGATGCTCTTTGAGAGCTAAACCCAATGCATCCACCAATCCCCAGATTAACCAAGCGGCTATTAATCTCAGCAGCACGCAAAAGGGTTGGCCTACCCTTGGACAAACGGACACCCCCTTAGGGGGATGTCCATGTCTGTCCGTCCAGATTGGGCGCGGACAAAGTCTCACATGTCCGCGACATGTCTGAAGTGTCTTACGTTCGCTCTACCAACCAAACACGATCACCTTCTTTGCGGACGTAGTTGAGGTCAATTAGTTTTGCGACTTGACGCTCAAAGTCCTTCGAGATGCTGGCCTTCTGCACGTGGTCAACTTCACGCTTGCGACTATACTGGATCCGCCATTTGGCCAAATAGACGACTTTACGGCCTGCGGGCAAATCAGGGTTGCCCTGAACTTTGACACCCGTATCTCGTACTGCATCGACCAGCGCCTGATGCGCAATTTCGGTTAGGCCAGTTAGACGTCTTCGCTTTATCGTTTTCGCGTAACTCGCGTCTTGGGGCTTCACGATGCAACTCGTAATTGGATCACCGTCCATGTCTTCGGCAAGCTGGATGGCTTCGAGTGTAAATGCGACAACCTTGCCACCCTCAAGATCGCGTTGCTTGGTGGCCTTAGCTGCACGCACAAGCCCATCCACCGTAAGCTCGATCTCCGTGTCAACTGCCGCCCGAAGGCTGCTGTGCCCCCGTGCACCTCTGCCTTGATCCTTGTCGCTGTGGTGAACCAGCATAACGTGACACTTTAGCTGATCGCGAATTTGCGCGATATGCGTAAGGAACTGTGTGACGTCCTTGCCCTCATTTTCGTTGCCGGCGCCAAATGACATCGCCAACGTGTCTATGATCAACATGTCCACTGGACGATCACCAATGGCGGTTAATAGCGCATCGGCATCTTGAGCACCGTGCAGGTCCAATTGCAGCGGCAAGTGGCAGAACTGCTCTTGAGCCTGCGCAAATAGCTCTGGGAGGGCCTGTGAGATTACACGGATCCTCTTCGAGAAGCCCAGCCCACCTTCCGCCGCCACATAGATAACGTGGCCCTGTGTAACCCTACAGCCCTGCCAGCTATTGCCAGCGGCAACATGAATGGCCAAATCTAGCGCAAAGAACGACTTACCAGTGTTGAGAGGTGGTCGCGGAAATTTGGACCAGTCGTTAAGGTGGATCGCATGAAGAAAGTGATGATCCAAAATGCCAAAAAGAAAGAACCATTCGCCCGATTTCAAA